>CDTY01025447.1_pt1 | contig 93369 bp, 71 predicted proteins | sample 557731 | NCBI WGS metagenome assembly CDTY01 (sample SAMEA3182101, study PRJEB8094) | gut metagenome | biome: human; feature: gut; material: Stool; isolation source: human stool | place: Canada | collected 2013-02-12
GCTTCCTTGCCAGTGGCCTTCTGCCAGGCTTCCCGAGCTTTGCTGACGCTCTGCCTGTCCTGTTCTATGGCCTTGCGAACAACTTCCTCGTCCGTACAGTCCATGATAGGTTTTCGCCCACGGCCGGGACGGGTCTGCAAGCCGTCGATGCCTTCCGACAAGAAACGTTTTACCCAAGAGTTGACAGATACATGTGACATCTCCGTCTGCAAACCTATGGCCTTGCTGGAAAGTCCAGTCGATTTGAGCAGTACGGCACGACAGCGCATCCGAAAGCAATGGCTGTCTCCCTGTCGGAAACCCGTTTCCAACGCCAAGCGTTCGGAATCCTTTAATATGATTGATTTGATTTTGCCCATAAGTGCATATTTGAATTTTATGAGGCAAAGGTATCAAAACCTTATGATATAAACCAATTATGAACATCTACTTAGAGAAATATATCTTATTATATTATGATTGACACAATTCCTTATTCAGATAATGAACTTCTTAAAATGGTAAAAGAAGGTAATGAAGAGGCTTTCAGGCAACTTTTCTTTAAGTTCTATCCAAGACTTCTCAGATATGCAGTGAGGTATGTAAATGATGAGGATATAGCAGAAGATATTCTTCAAGATTGCTTTATCTCTTTTTGGGAAAGAAAGAGTAGTATCAGATATATTTCGTTATCTTCTTTATTGTTTTGTATGGTTAGAAATGCTTGTTTGAACTATATAAAACATAACTCTTTGATTGAGAATATTTCTGTTGATTATGTATTTGATATAGGAGGAGAGGAGAAACTGTATTCATTGGATATGCAACTTTCGCCGGATGAGATACTTTTCCAAAAAGAGCTTAAGATACAAATATCAAAAGCTATATCATTATTGTCAGATAGAACCAGGCAGGTGTTTGTTTTAAGCAGGTTTAGAGGACTTAAAAATAATGAAATCGCTGATAGACTTAATATTACTACTAAAGCAGTAGAGAAACATATTACAAAATCTTTGAAAATAATTTCATCTTACTTAGAGAACCAATCTCTTGATACTAAGTATTTTATAATAGTATCTCTGTTTTTCTTATCCTAAAAGAAAAAAAACTTATAAAAATAGGTAGGGTAAGAATGGATAGAATTGTTTTATCAGTAGAAAGACTAATGATATGAAAAATATGGAAGAGATAAAATCAACAGCTTTTTTGTATTTTCAAGGTAAAATTTCTCTTGAAGATGAAAAGGTCTTGTTTGATTTTATAAATGATAGTAATGAGAATATGAAACTGTTCCGTCAATGGGAAAGTGAATGGATAAGTGGATATATTAATGAATATGAGATGGCAGATAAATGGGCGAGACTACAAACGCGGATGAATACTTCTAGAATATCTTTATCTCATGACAGGAATAGAAAGTTGAATTCGGGATGGTTGTCGGTAGCAGCTTCTATCATGATTATAATATCATTGTCTGTTTACTTGTATGATAGATTTACCGGAAAAAGCAATGACTTATATTTTGTAAGTGAAGTACCTTCAGGTCAAAAGTCGAAGTTGGTTCTACCGGACGGAACTATGGTGTGGTTGAATGGTGGGTCAACTTTGAAATACCCGAATAATTTCTCTGATAAAAAGCGTAATGTTGTGTTGGATGGCGAGGGGTATTTTGAGGTTACATCCAGGAATGGTGTACCATTTACAGTTTCAACGTCGGCATACGATATAATAGTAAAGGGAACTAAATTTAATGTATGTGCGTACGATATTGATGCAACTTCCTTGACAAGTCTTATTGAAGGTAAGATTGAAATAGATTATAAAGATGAGTTGTATGAAGTATCACCTGGAGAAGGTGTATGTATAAATAAGAATAAAGGAACTGTTGAAAGTTTTAGGTCGGATGTTAATGATTCAAATGCCTGGATTGATGGCAGGATGGAATATGAGAAAATTACTTTCGCGGATTTTGCTGCGAAGCTGTCAAGAATGTACGGTGTAGAGGTGTGTATTGAAAACAATGAAATAAAAAGTAATACGTTCAGAATTTCTTTGAAAAACAATGAAACATTAGTGCAAGTTCTGGATGCTTTGCAATTTATTATATCGTTTGAGTACACTATTGATAAAGATAGAATAATAATTAAATAGCTAGAGATATGTAATATTTTTTTCTAAATTCTAAAATTCAATCACTATGTTTAACCGAACATGTCTTTTAAGATTACTGTTAGGAGCATCCATAGGTTGTGCAACTCTTAATATTGATGCGCAAACAGTAAGTAAGACCTTTACAAATCAGTCTCTCAAGACAGTTTTAAATGAAATTGAAACTCAAACAGGAATGTCTGTCATTTACAAAACGGACGAAGTAAATGAAAGTAAGAAGGTGACAATTACCTTGACCAATGCTTCTGTTACAGATGCCTTGTCAAAAGTTCTGGACTCAAATCTCACATGGGAGATTCGTGATAAGATGATTGTCATATCCAGAAAAAATCAGTCTTCGTCTGCAAAGAAAGTTACAGTAAAAGGAAAAATCCTTGATTCTCAAAACATGCCTGTTATAGGAGCTTCTGTAATAGAAAAAGGAACTTCTAACGGAACAATAACAGATTTTGATGGAAATTTTACTTTTACTGCATCTGAAAACTCAGTATTGGAGGTCTCTTATGTGGGCTACAAGTCTCAACAGTTGGCTGTAGTTGGAGGTAAAGAGTTGTCAATTGTACTCAAGGAAGATACAGAGGTTCTTGATGAAGTGGTTGTTGTTGGATATGGTGTCCAAAAGAAAAAGCTTCTTACGGGTGCTACTGTACAGGTTAAGGGTGAGGACCTCCAAAAATTAAATACAGTAAGTCCTATGGGAGCATTACAGAGTCAGACTCCCGGTGTTAATATTGTAAAAACATCAGGTATGCCGGGTGAGGGTTATAAAGTTTCTGTTCGTGGAATCGGAACAATAGGTAATTCATCCCCTTTATATGTTGTAGATGGAGTTACTGTAGGGAATATTGATAACTTAAATCCGGCAGATATTCAATCTATTGATATTTTAAAGGACGCTGCATCAGCAGCAATATATGGCGCAAGAGCTGCCAATGGCGTAGTTCTAGTTACAACTAAACAAGGGGCTAAAGGTAAAGCAACTATAAACTACGATGGTTATATTGGAATACAGCGTATGGTGAACACTGTGCGTCCTTTGAATGCTCAAGAATATGTAGAAATAATGAATGAAGCAACTGAGGGTACATTGAATTTTGAAGATTTTGTTCCTAATTGGGATGCAATACAAGATGGAACATGGAAAGGTACAAATTGGTTTGAAGAGGCAACAAATAATAATGCACCAGTAAAGAATCATTCATTAGGAATACAAGGTGGAACAGAAATGTCTCGTTATTCAATAGGTTTGGCTTATACATCACATGAAGGAGTATATGGAAAACCTGCAGTTCCTAAGATGGAGAGATATAATGCGAGAATAAATACAGAACATGTCTTGATAAAGAATAATTCCTTTGATATACTAAAAGTTGGAGAGAATTTGAATTTCTCATATACTGAACGAAATACAATTGCGGTAGGAGATAAGTTTGGGAATGATGTAAGACCGATGTTATCGGCATGTCCTCTTTTTTCTGTATATGATCAAGACGGGAATTATACTTATGAGGTACCTGAAGTAGAGTTTACCAATCCTATTGGGCTTCTGGATTATACTAAAAGTGGAAATAAAAATAAAAATACAAGACTTAACGGGAATATTTTTTTAACCCTTCAACCTATAAGGAATTTGATTTATCGTAGTTCTTTTGGTATAAATTATCAATCTTCTTCAGGAAGATCTTATGTACCAGTATATGATTTGGGAGAAACTAAGTTTAACCCTCTGGACATTGTCAGACAAAATATGAGTTCAGGTTATAATTGGGTTTTTGAAAATACAGTATCCTATAAGTTTGATATAAAGGATAAACACAATTTTGACGTATTATTAGGTATGTCTGCAGAAAAGTCAGGTATTGGAGAAAAACTTAATGTATCAAATAAGAATTCTATTTTCGATGATTTTGAACATGCTTATATAGATAATGCAAATTTTATTGATAAGGCTAATACTACAATAAGTGGTTCTCCTTTTACTCCACAACGTCTCTTGTCATATTTTGGTCGAATTAATTATGACTATAAAAATACATATATGGCAACATTGGTATTGCGTGCAGATGGCTCTTCTAATTTTGCTCCTGATAAAAGATGGGGATATTTCCCTTCAGTATCAGCAGGATGGGTTGTTACTAATGAAAAATTTATGGAGAAAACTTCCAAATGGTTAGAATTCCTTAAAATCAGAGCAAGTTGGGGACAGAACGGTAATCAGTCTATAGATCCATTCCAATACCTATCTGTTATTTCTTTTGACAAATACTATTCATTTGGAGCAAATGATACTCCATATTCTCAAGGAGCATACCCTAGTATTTTACCAAATAAGGATGTTACATGGGAAACATCCGAACAGTTAGACCTTGGAGTTGATGCACGTTTCTTTAGAGGCCGGTTGGGAGTTGTTTTTGATTGGTATAATAAAACGACCAAAGATTGGCTGGTACAGGCTCCTGTTGCAGCTATTCAAGGGACTGGAGCTCCTTTTATTAATGGTGGCAAAATACAGAATAAAGGTTGGGAGTTTGGTATATCATGGAATGATACTCATAATGAATTTTCTTATGGCGTGAGTGTCAATATTTCAAGAAATAAGAATAAAGTTCTTGAAATAGTCAATAGCGAAGGAATAATAAGAGGACCACTCAGTATATTATCACATAACACAGACTGGTTTTATGCAGCAGCAGAAGGACTGCCTATAGGATATTTTTATGGATATAAAACAGCTGGTGTCTTTCAAAATCAAGAACAGATAGATAATTATGTGAACAGTAAAGGAGAAAAGATAATGCCTAATGCTGTTCCTGGAGACTTGATTTTTGTTAATATGAATGATGATAATGTTATTAATGAGGACGATAAGACTGTACTTGGTGATCCAAATCCTGATTTAAACTTTAATTTTGGATTTAATTGTCAATATAAAGGTCTTGATTTCTCTTTAACTGCTAATGGAGTAACTGGAAATCAGATAGCAAGATCTTATCGCTCATTCAGTCAAAAACCATTTGAAAATTATACTTCTGAAATTCTAGGCAGGTGGCATGGGGAAGGTACATCAAATGATATACCTCGTGTTACAGCGGCAAATCATATTAATGATAAATACATATCTGATAGATATATTGAAGACGGTGATTATTTGAGAATCAGTAATATAACTTTAGGATATGATTTTAAAAAACTGATAGAGAATATTCCATTACAAAAAGCGAGAATATATGTAAGCGTACAAAATTTATATACATTTACTGGATATAAAGGCTTAGATCCTGAAGTTGGTTACGGTGGAGATTCAAAAAATGGTGAGGTAAACTGGGCTGGAGGTATAGATGTAGGTTTTTATCCAACTCCGCGAACCTATATGTTTGGAATTTCATTAACTTATTAATATTTGTCAATCATGAGAAAGATATATTATATAGTAATATCATTGTTTTTTACATCTTGTTCAGATTTTCTTGATACAGAAAACTTGACACAAAAAGATTCTTCTAACTTCCCAGTGAGTGAAACAGATTTAATGTCGGTAGTAACATCTGCTTTTTCTGATGCATCTAACTTTGAAAATAATAATGCTGAAATAAATCAAAGATGGAGAGAAAATGTATTTTTTTTATCAGAGATGATGAGTGATGACAGATTAGGAGGTGGACGTGTTTCTGCTATTGATGGTAGAGCTATTATGAACTTTCAACAGACAGATACTGATATGCATTTAGATGCTTGGAAGAGATCTTATGAGGGTATTTATAAAACAAACTTCTTATTTGAGAATATTGACAAGGTTACTTATTCAACCGAGGAGAACAGAAAAAAAATACTGGGTCAAGCCTATTTTCTACGTGCTTTATTTTATTTTGATTTAGCACGACTTTTTGGTGCCAATGTTCCTAAAATATTAACTACTGATGTAGATAAATCTACACCGCAGGCTAAACCTGATGAAATCTATTCTTTGATAATGAGTGATTTAGTAGAGGCTATAGAGATATTACCATCGGTTAAGTTTGAAAAAATCCCAATTTCTGATAATGGTATGGCTACAAAGTGGGCTGCAGAGGCTTATTTGGCAAGAGTTTTTTTATTTTATACTGGATATTATAACAAAGAGAGTATAAATCTTGTTGATGGTTCAGAATTGACAAAATCTCATGTACAGAAATATTTAATAGATTGTATAGATAATAGTGGGCATGGGTTGATTGATGATTTTCGAACTTTATGGCCATATTCAATTTCTAATAAGGATTATCCGTATGCAATTGGTTTAGAATATGCAGGTGATGAGAATAAGGAAGTGGTTTTTGCACTTAAATATTCTTATGCAGGTTTTAGATCGACAAGTAATATGGTTGTTTTGGCATACGGATTAAGTAATCAGACATTACTTCCTTATGGGAAAGGGTGGATGTATGGAACTGTAAATCCTAAAATATGGAATGACTGGCCTGATAACGATTTAAGAAAAAGAGCATCAATATGGAATGTATTAGACCAAAATGAGGGAGTTGTTGGCTATAAATTGAATAATGGTAATACTATGCAGGAGACAAACTATTATAATAAAAAATATATGCCTATTACCGTAAAAAATAGTAAAGGTCAGATTAAAAACTATGCCCATGTGTTATATGGGGCTATTGATAATTTTAACTTGAATAATTGTCAGGATTTAATTCTTATGCGCTTCTCGGATGTATTGTTGATGGCTGCTGAGTTGGAATGTCCTAAAGCTCAAGATTATTATGATAGGGTTCGTGGTAGGGTTGGTTTGCAGCCTAAACCTGTTTCTTTGGATAATATAAAAGAAGAGAGACGTTTTGAACTGGCATTCGAGGGTATTCGTTATTGGGATTTATTGCGTTGGCATGATGCTGAAAGAGTAATAAATGAGAATATGAAGGATATACCCGTTATAACTTTGGGAAAAGAGACATCAGTAACTGTAAAATTTAGGACAGAGACAGGCGGCTTTTTAGCTATACCTAATAGTGAGATATTATTATCTAATGGAGTTTTAAAACAGAATCCAGGATGGGATACTAATGATGCTTTTTATGTTGGAGAATAGTTTTGTCCGAGGTATTATATGATTCCGTATAATTTATTTAAGTTTTGCTTCGTTGACCTTTGATTAGGACTTGAGAACTAGGCCGATTCTGCATGTCCACATCGTGTACATTTATTGTTCACCGACCATTTGCTGAATAGCTAATGAACTGTCGGTGAACAATATTGTTATATCATTCTAATGCTTTAGGAACTTTAAATATAAGAAAATCAGCAATATACTATCAAGCCTGGGTTAAATCCGAAAGTTGAGAAATGATGAAACAATACGATGTGCCTTTTTATGGATACTTCTTTATTGACTTAAATTAGCACCCAACAAATACTTCTGAGAGGAGGTAGTATGGAAAAAGTAAAATTACTTGTAATAGAGATACTGTTATTTCCTATTACATTCTTGAACGCTATGATTCCGGATTCATCTGCTGTTTTGAATACAGTTAATAAAGTGGTAGACTGGCAGATAGAACATTATTCTGATATGAACAAGAATCGTATTTATAAGTCATTTGGTGATTTGAGTTGGGAGAATGGTGTATTCTTGTCTGCCTTAAGCGAATGGGCAGAATTCAGAAATGACAGCAGTTTGATATCATGGTATAGAAATATCTGTGAGCGTAACAGATATAGTCTTTCTACTGCTAATCACAGAATATACCATGCTGATGATTTAGCTGTTTGTCTTATGTACGCTACTCTTTATGATAAAACCGGTAAAGATGAGGTTATTCATCATACATTATCACGGCTTGAGTTTATAATGAATCATCCGTCAAAAGCTGTTTTCGGGGAAAAAAGTAAGCACGTAAATGACAGATGGTGTTGGTGTGATGCTCTTTATATGGCACCTCCAGTCTTCGCCAGGTTTGCAAATATAACCGGTAATAATAAGATGAGAGATTTTATGGATAAGGAATTTTGGGATACTCATAAATTTCTCTATGATGAGTCCGAATCATTATTTTTCCGTGACGCCAAGTATTTTAAACGTAAAGAGAAAAATGGTGAGAAAGTGTTTTGGGGAAGAGGAAATGCTTGGGTTCTAGCTGGGTTGTCAAGAATTATCACTTATCTGCCTTCTGATTATCCGTCAAGGAGTAAATATATTTCTCTTTTTAAAGAAATGGCTTCAAGAATTGTTTCACTTCAGGATAAGCGTGGTCACTGGCATGCCAGCATGTTAGATCCAATTTCTTACCCAGATCCTGAAATGAGTTGTACTGCATTCTTTACTTATGCTTTGTGGTGGGGAATAAATAACGGAGTGTTAGATGAGGAAATATACTTAAAAAGTGCAATCAATGGGTGGAATGCAATAGTAGGTAGTGTGCAGAAAGATGGTATGCTCGGTTGGGTACAGCCTGTGGGTCAAGACCCGAAGAAAGTAACTGCCGAAATGACCGAAGTATATGGACCGGCTGCTGTTATGCTTGCAGCAATGGAAATTCTTAAATTTAGTGATGGATTTGCTTTATAATAGTATAATTTCTTAAAATTATAATTTCTATGTTTAAATATTTTATTGCTTTCTTCGTATTTCTTTATTTCTTTTGTGATGTAAAAACATCTTATTCACAAAATACAAAGGACACTCTTCTAAAACAGAATGAACATTTTTCAAATGCCGGATATTTTTCTGTTGAGAACTCTCCTAGAAAAACTTTAAATTTCAATATCGGTTGGCGCTTTTTCAAGGGCAGCGTTGAAGGTGCTTATAAAGAAGATTTTGATGATAATTCCTGGGAGGGAGTTAATTTGCCTCATGGTCTTGAAATATTAGGCGATAATGCAAGTGGAGGTAGAAATTATCAGGGAGAAGCCTGGTATAGAAAGAAATTTAAAATCTCTGATTCCGCAAGAAATGCAAGATTGTTTATTTATTTCGAAGGAATTATGGGGAAGTCTAAAGTTTGGATTAACGGTAAGGAAATAGTTAGTCATTATGGCGGTTATCTTCCGTTTGCTGCTGATATAACCGACGTTGTGAGACGTGGTAATAATGATAATACAATAGCAGTTCTTGCTGACAATTCAGATGATACTTCATACCCTCCTGGAAAACAACAGTCCGGATTGGATTTTTCTTATTTCGGCGGAATTTACAGGGATGTATATCTCATTTCAACTCCATCTGTATATATAACTTTACCTCAACTCTCAAAAACAGTAGCCAGTGGAGGGGTTTTTGCTGCTACATTGAGTGCTAAAGGTAATAAGGCAGATATTGCAGTTAAAACTGAAATCTGCAATTCTGAGGCAGAGCCTAAAAGAACTAAGCTTGTAACTACAATAGAAGATACTGATGGTAATACACTTGAGCAAGTATCCCAATCAAAAGTAATCAAACCTGCTGAAACCTATTCATTTAATCAAAGAATAAATGTTTCAGGTATAAAATTGTGGCATCCTAACAATCCTAATCTGAATTTCATAAAGACTGAAGTATGGGTTGATGGAATCATGGTAGATGCTATAAAAACACGTTTCGGAGTAAGGAGTGTAAAGATGAACGGCCCTAAAGGGCTTTATATAAATGGCGAACCTTTCAATGAAAAGCTTATCGGAGCTAACCGTCATCAGGATTATGTATATGTTGGAAATGCATTACCAAATTCCGGTCAGTGGAGAGATGTTAAGAAATTGCGTGAAGCAGGTTGCAATATAATAAGAGTTGCACATTATCCTATGGATGATGCTTTTTATGATGCTTGTGATGAGTTTGGGGTTCTTACTACTTCAGCTAATCCGGGGTGGCATTTCTTTAATTTTAAGAATGAGCTGTTTGAAAAACGATTGTATGAAGATACAAGGAATCTTGTACGCAAGAACAGAAATCACTGTTCTATAATAATGTGGGAAACAGCATTGAATGAGACTCCACAACAGCCGGGAAATGTTATGCATAATATGCATCTGGCAGCACATGAAGAATATCCTTATCCCGGTTTTTATACTGTTACTGATATTCAGGAAGCCAAAAAGGGTGGCTTCGATATTTATTATCATGGGGACGATGAAAATGTCAACTCTTTTATCAGAGAATGTGGAGATGGTAATGAGGTAGATAACTGGTATTCACAGAACGCAGTGACAAGAGTTAAACGTGCATGGGGTGAAAAGGCTTTGCTTGATCAGGCAGAGAATATCTCAAAGACATTTTCTAACTTGTATGGTTTGCCTCCCGTGAAATTGGGCGGGGCTCTTTGGGCTGGAATAGAGCATTATAGAGGTTACCACCCCGACCCATTTTTGGGAGGTCTAATGGATGTGTACAGAATCCCCAAATATTCGTATTACCTTCTGAAGAGTCAGATTTCTCCTGATATGAAAATAAAAAACATAGAAACCGGACCTATGGTAAGGATTATGAATGAACTTACTCAACTATCCTCTGAAGATATATATGTATATAGCAATTGTGATGAAGTAAGATTGTCTGTAAACGGGAAAGTAGTAGGGGTACAGAAACCTGAAAAAACTTATGGAGATTTGCCGCATCCGCCTTTTATTTTTAGAAATGCGTTTAATTTCATGTCGTTGAAAGGTATTGGTCGTAACAGGGCTTTCAATTATGAAGTGAAGGTGGAAGGAATAATTGACGGTCAGGTGGTAGCTGAGCATGCTAAACTTTATCCGTTAAGATCTTTGGCATTGAAATTGGAAGTTGATGATGAGAATATGGAGCTTGTAGCTGATGGCTCGGATTTCGTTCCGATAAGAGCTTATGTGGTCGACGATAATGGTACGGTCAAGGTCCTGTCATCTGAAGAGATTTATTTTGAGATAGAAGGACCGGGTAGTATAATTAATCCGATGCCTGTGAAATCTGAATTTGGTGTGGTCACAGCCCTTGTTCGTTCAGATATTGTGTCTGGTGAAATAAAAGTAAAGGCTTATTCAAATGGATTGAAAGGTGCTGAGATTATATTACATTCAAGACCAATGAAAACAGCTGCTGTTTATAATAAGGACTATTTGAATCTTTCGAAAAAGAATGTCAAAATGAATGTGGTTAATATTGACTCCGGCAACACTTCACAAAATACTGATGCTAAAAAATATAAGGATGAAATCAAGCATCTGCATCAACAGATTGTGGGATACGAGCAAGAACTCATGGAGCTAAGGAGTAAAGTCAAAGAATAATAAATTTTAAAATTAAATATACAATGAAAAACAAGATTTTATTATTTTCTATAATTGGTCTTTTATCTTCTTGCGAAACAGAAGATAAAGTTTATAATCCTCAGTATGGAGAAGGTTATTATATATTAACTCCCAAAGTAAGTAATAAGCCGAGAATCAATGGTCCTGAAGTATATGGGGTACGTCCTAAACATGAGTTTATGTATTCAATACCTGTTACAGGACAGCGACCAATGGAAATCTTTGTAACGGGTTTGCCTGAGGGGCTTTCGTATGACATGGAAAAAAATATTATATCAGGTATTCTAAAAGATACTATAAATAAAACATATACGGTGAATTTTAAGGCTGTGAATTCTCTTGGCAGTGCAGAACGCAAATTTGATATTGTAGTAGGTGATGAAATAGCGCTTACTCCACCAATGGGGTGGAGCAGCTGGATTTGTTATAAAAAGAATGTTACTCAGGATGGCGTCTTAAAGCAAGCCAAAGCATTAAAATCAGTCGGACTGGACAGGTATGGTTACTCTTATGTAAATATAGACGACGGGTGGCAGGGGAATTTACGAGGTGGTAAATATAATGCCATAATGCCTGATAATGAAAAGTTTCCTGATATTGTGGAATTGAGTGAAAATATTCATGATATGGGACTTAAATTTGGTATCTATTCTACCCCTTGGATTTCTTCATATGCTGGCTATATAGGAGGAAGCAGTAATAATGAGGATGGGAAATGGGACAAATCGATGCTTATAAATTTTAAGAAAAAGGAAATAGAAGGCATAGGCTCACGCCACGGTAAATATAAGATGGATGACAATGACGCCAAACAGTGGGCCGATTGGAAAATAGACTATATGAAATATGATTGGAATCCCAATGATTCTGCAAGTATTGTCAGAATGGCTATTGCGTTAAAGGAATCAGGACGTGATATTGTATATTCTATTTCAAACTCGTGTCCATTGTCCGAGGCAGTAAGATGTAAGGAATATGTGCAGGTATTCAGAACCGGGGGGGATATCAGAGCCAGATGGTCGAAGGATAGGGAACACTTGAATTTGCTCGACAACTGGAAGAATCATAACAAATGGTTGAGAGAAGGTTATGAAGGTGGCCCGGGACATACGCCTGATGCAGATTTTCTGATGGTTGGTCTACAGAAATATGGAAGTGATGATAGTCTGACTGTTGACGAACTATATCATCACGTATCATCATTCATGTTGTGGGGAACACCTCTGCTGCTGAGTTGTGATTTAAACGCTCTAAGTGAGTTTGAGATGAGTCTCTTGACTAATGTAGAAATGCTGGATATCAACCAGGACAGACTTTCTAAACCGGCCAAGCATTACGACCATGGTAATGGAATAGAATTGCTGGTTAAGGATCTTTCTGATGGTAGCATAGCGATGGGAATCTTCAACTTCAACAATGAGGAAACTTCAGTAGAAGTTCCATGGAGTGAAATAGGCATTTCAGGTAAAAAAAATATTCGTGACGTTTGGCGTCAGAAAAATATTGGTACATATAAGAATGCGTTTAAGACCATGGTAAGACCTCATGGATGTGTGGTGGTTAAAATAAATGACAAATAAATATGCATTTTATGAGAATAAATAAATTAGATTTAATAAAGTTATTATTGTTGTCTATATTTATGGCTCCAATGCCTTTATGTTCACAGACAGAGTTCAAATATACAGGCAATCCGCTTGTCCGTCATATATTTACAGCCGATCCTACGGCTCGCGTATTCGATGGCAAACTATATGTATATACTTCCCACGATTTAAAGGACGCTGATTATTATACAATGAAAGATTGGCGTGTATTCAGTACTGACAATATGGAAGACTGGATTGATCATGGTGATTTCTTTGGTTTGGATGATATACCTTGGGCCAAAAGTATGGCGTGGGCTCCCGATTGTGTGAAGCGTGATGATAAATATTATTTCTACTATCCGGTTGAGCGTACAAAAATTGGAGTTGCTGTTTCCTCAAATCCGGTTTCCGGATTTAAAGATTCTGGAAAACCTTTGATAGATAATACCGGTAATGTTAAACTGATTGGACCTGAACCGATAGATCCTTCCGTTATCATAGACAATGGCCAGGCTTATATTTTTTTCGGATGTAGAGAATTCAGATGGGCTAAACTTAATGATGATATGGTAAGCATTAAAGGGAAAATCAATAAAGTTAAGCTGATAGGAAATGAAGGAGATAAGGAAGGATTTGGAGGTTATTATGGTGAAGGTCCGTTCATCTTTAAAAAGGATGGTCTGTTCTATATGATTTATTCCAATGGATGGGGTAATCAGTCTACTATTGTATATGCAACATCAAAGTCTGTTGAAGGACCTTTTGAATATAAAGGTGAGGTCATAAAAAATGTAGGTTGCTCTACTTCTCATGGCTCTATTGTGGAATTTAAGAATAAATATTATTTGTTTTATCACACAAGGGATTTATCCGGGCATAATAACCGACGTTCAGTATGCTTTGACTTGATTTCTTTTGACAAGAACGGCAATATCGTTCCTGCCGTAAAGACCACTTCGTCTTTGGTTTCCGGTAAAGATTATTATACCGGCAAAGGACGTATAGCTTTAAGTTCCGATGGAAATATGCATGATAATGATGATATGCAGGCTACAATGATGAGCCTTATGATTCTCGCTAAAGCCGGACTTCAGGATAAGACATCGCTGTACGTCTATGCTGATCATGTATGGGGAAGTGAGAAAAATGATTTGGAAATTATGCGTCATAGTGCTGAAGAGTGTGGAAAGAGATTCTCTTTTAACAACACAAGGTTCATAGCGGCAGTGGAAAACCCTGAACAAGCATATGAAGCTATGTGTAATGAAATCTTAAAATCAACAGCCGAAAATCCTCTTTTTATAGTGGCTGCAGGTCTGATGCAAGTAGTTGGAGAAGCTTTGAACAGAGCCTTCAGGAAAGAACCGGCATCTTTAAGCTATGTCACAGTTATTTCTCATTCCGAGTGGAATAATGAACATGCTGATAAGCCTCATGCAAATGAAAAACCTCATTCAGGATGGACATGGAATAAAATGGAAAAATCATTTGGACAGAGAGTGAATTTTAATTTAATTTCTGATCAGAATGGAACGGGCATAAGTGAAAATGCCTATAAGTCAAAAAATAAATTCAAGGCACCTTCATGGATTAGCTGGGAGTGGATGAAGGAAAGTAGTGACTCTGATGTAAGATGGGTTTACGAACAGGCTCGTAAGAAACCGGCAGGTCCGGATTTTTCTGATGCAGGTTTAGTGTATTATTTGTGTGCTGATTTGGATGGTGAAAGAGGGGATGAGAATGGTAATCCTATAAAATTAAAATATTGGCTTGAACAGGTGGATAAGTATTAGTGATTTTAATTTATAACCCTAAATATATTGTATGAAAAAGATAAAAATTGGAAATTATTGATAGTAAATTTTATTTTATCAGTGTATTTTTAACAATTCCCCAATTACTGATATCTCAAGATATTTGTTTGCAAAATGAATACAATAAGCTGTTTGGAGCAAAACCTGATTCTAAGGAGTCTACAGATTCAATGAATGTTTTACTTATAACGAGTGATCAACATCATTGGATGGCAGTGGGGTATAATAATCCTAAATGCAAGACTCCTAATTTGGACCGACTTGCAAAGTATGGAGTTGTTTTTGACAGGGCATATACCACTAATCCAACAAGTACTCCTGCTCGTGCATCTATAATAACGGGAATGTATCCAAGTCAACATGGAGCCTATGCCTTAGGTACTAAATTAATGGAGAATGTTCCTTGTTTAGGAGATTATCTTAACGATGAGGGATATCAAACGGCTTTAGTTGGAAAGGCTCACTTCCAACCATTAAAAGCTACTGCTGAGTATCCTTCAGCTGAGGCTTATCCTTTAGTTCATGATTTAGAATTTTGGGAAAAGTTTAATGGTCCTTTTTATGGTTTTAATCATGTTGAACTAACAAGAAATCATGGAGATGAGGGACATGTGGGTCAACATTATGCTCTATGGCTTGAAGATAAAGTGGGCGATAAATGGAAGGAATGGTTTTGTAAGCCTTTGGGCAAAAAGGATAAAAAAGAGTTTGGAGAGTGGAGTATACCTGAGAGGTATCATATGAATGCATGGATTACAGAACGTTGCAATTCATTAATAGATGATTATATTAAGGAAGATAAGAGGTTTTTTATTTGGGCAAGTTTTTTTGATCCACACCCACCTTATTTGTTGCCTGAACCATGGGCTTCAATGTACAATCCCGATGATATGGATATTCCTGAATCATATGGCGATGATGTATCTGATATGCCTTTACATTACAGAATGACCAGAGATCCCAAATTAGATAAACATATCTACGATGAGGGAGCTCAATCATTTCATGTGCATGGAGTAGGATCACGCGTAATACCCAAAGATAGGGTGAAGGTTTCCAAAGCTTACTATTATGGTATGATTTCTATGATGGACTATTATATAGGAAAAATATTGGATAAACTGGAGCAAGAGAATCTCTTGAACAAAACGCTAATTATATTTACTACCGATCATGGGAATTTTATAGGTGAGCATGGATTGGGGGCAAAGGGTGTTTTCGATTATGAAGATGGTGTTAAAATTCCATTCATAGCTTCATGTCCTGGAGTCATACCTGAAGGTAGGCGTACAAATGCTCTTGTTTCATTAGCTGATATAGCTCCTACGGTTTTAGATTTCCTGAAAATAAAAATACCGTCAACGATGACAGGGGTAAGTCAGCTTAATGTCATGAAAGGAACAGCAGACAAGGTTAGGGAACATGTTTTTATAGAGAACCATTTTCAGATGACTAAGTTTTATTTTAAAACCTATGTTAACGGGAGATATAAATTATCTGTTGATATGAACAGTAATGAGGGAGAACTTTTTGATTTGGAAAACGATCCCAATGAAATGGAAAATCTTTGGGATAATCCAAATTATAAAGACATAAAACGTGAATTGTTATTGGAGTTTATACAAAAGTCCATGAAAACAGAACCCGTGGTAATGCCAAGAATTGCTGTCGCTTGATATACTAATTTTGATATACTAGTTTGCTTATATGAATATGAAATGCTTTATTCTTAGTAATAACAATATATATAAACCTTTGTTTATAATTATATTTTTGATGGCTTTCAATGGCGTAAGATGCAATAATGGTAGTGAAATAATTGTAAAATCTGTAATCCCTGATAGAGGTATTGTGGATCCGCATGTAATTATTGTTAATGATACTTTATATTGTATGTTTGGTCACGATAAATCATGGCACACAGTTGACACTTGGGTGATGGATAGATGGGAGTTGTGGGCAACTGCAGACTTGACAGAATGGATTCATATATTAGATATCTCTCCGGCTTCGACTTATATAGGGGATAAACCAAATTGTTGGGCCGGAGATTTAGCAGAAAAGGATGGTAAGTTTTACTGGTATTTTTCTAACAAAAACATAGATACTGGTGTTATGGTTGCTTCGTCAATGAATGGACTGTGGAGCGACGCTTTAAGAAAACCTTTATTACCTCAAGGTTTGGCCAAAACTAAATCTTATGATCCTGAAATCATCAAGGAGGGTAATAGATATTATATCATGTGGGGTGCCGGCACATATTATATTGCAGAATTGGGATATGATATGGTTTCATTAAAAACGAATCCTGAAATGGTTGTTATTGAAGACGACTCCCCTGACTTTATCATTGCGTCACCCAAATCATAACTCTAACCAGTCATCAGTATCAATGAGGTACGCTATAGCTCTCTCCTCCTCTGTGAGGCAGAGAGTTTTTGTTATAGTGTCTTTATTCTCCGGACGTGCAATCTCAATAGTAACTATAGTCTCGGCTATCTTGAGTGTTTCATCTACAGAGTACGGACACCCAGACAATTTTAATAGCCTTTCAAGTTCCTTGTATACTTTCAAAGCAACGAAACATATACAAACATGAGCCTCAATTCTTCTTGGCGTGAAATGGAACATCGGTCTTACATCCAGCGTACCTTTGGTAATACGAAACGACCGTTCCACATTCCATAGATTCTGATAGGCTTCATAGACTTTCTCTGGACTTAGATCCGTATTTGTCTTATACCCTTTTAATCCATCCCACATTGCATCTTCCTTTATCTTTTCCTCATCTATACTGACTGTAATTCCAGAACTGATAGAAAGGAACTTGTTATATCCTCGTTTGTTGATGTCCGCCTTCGTCAGTGTTCCCTTAGAAAAACGTTTTCTTAGCCTTTCCACACCTTGTTCTCTATCGAATGCGTTCTTCTTGGCCCTTTCATCAGAATATCCAACAATAAGCCTGTCTCCATCCGGATATTTGATATCATTGAAGACCCCACTCCGACGCTCTGTTGCAATTATTTTCTCCATTATCCGGCCGGACTCCTTCTTTATCCTGGCACCTATTATATACTTATATCCACCATCACGGAGTAGCTTTACATTCTTTGCGCTCATAAGTCCGGAGTCTGCAATTACTACAAAATCATTGCCGAGATTGAATCTTTGAACAAAATCATCTACGATGGGAAGCATTGTATATCCCTCATATTGTGAACCGTTAAACAGAGAATAAGACAAAGGATATCCTCCACGACTGACAAGAAGTCCTAAAACAACTTGTGAATTTGCATTTTTACCATCTTTGGAAAAACCGGATTCCCGTAACTCGTCCTTATTCGTTGTCTCAAAATAAAGGGTTGTGACATCGTAAAAAAGTATCCCTAAATTCCCACCAAACAATCCTTTGGTATGCTTAACACTTATCTCCTGCACGAGTTCCTGCTGGGTATTATATAGTTTATCGAGATAACGATAAATCTTCTGCAAACTGACATCTTCCTTGAAATGCCGTCTCAGATAATCCACTGTGGCCTTCTTGCTCATGGGAGAGCATATTCTGGATACTACAAGATGACGTAGTTCCTCATCCTGTATGATATTGAATCCGATTTTATCGTAAACTTTATTGATGATTCTCTGAGGTGAATTCAGAGAAGTACTTATTATATTGGATACAATGTACTCAGTCATTGAATTCTCTTACCGTCTTAGTTTTTCACACTCATCATCAGGGAAGCTTATGGTTTGCTGTCCACCGTAATGGGCTATCCAATTCTTTCCTTCATCTACAAGTTGACGAATTTCATTCTCGGTTGTACCCACACCTATGACATGGAGTTCCGTAAATCTACCGGAACTCTTATCGGCGATGACAACACTGGTCGAGCCGGATCGATTCTTTTTCCTACGCACAAACATAGCACGAAGATACAAAATTTCAGTGCGTCACCCAAATTAGACTTAAAAACACTGCTACAGATACCTATAGGGCAGGTTCATGAGAAAATTTTAAAAAAGTGATAAAGTCAGGAAAACGAATCCTGAAATGGTTGTTATTGAAGACGACTCCGGTAATAAGGTTCCTACAGCCGATAAATCGTGCGTGTTTTTTAGGAATGGATGGTACTATCTTTCATGGGGGAATAATTATGCTATGTCGAGAAAACTTAAGGGACCTTATCGATATATTGGTAAATTCCCCACAGGAGGACATGCCAGCGTCTTTGAATTTAAGGGTAAATGGTATGCTATCCAGGAAAAGAGTGAAACTAATATTTTTTATAGAGGAACTCAAATCAGAGTGCTATCTTTTAATCAAGATGGAACTATAATTTTGTCCCAAGAAGAAAATGACTCGTCACATGTGAAAGCTTATAATTTCAAGTACTCTACACAAGGATGGTCGGGAGAAACCGGAACTGAAGTAAAACGTGATTGTCCATGTAATATTTATGGACATACTACAGCAAAGAACGCAATCATATCTTCTACCAAATTCTTACATTTCCGGGTAACAGATGATTCGAAGTTAAAAATAAGACTTAAAAACGTCAGTAAATCCAAGACAATAAAAGTTGCTGTTTGCAGCTATAACTTTGATAAGGGCTTTTTTAAACTAGCTCCCAAATATGTAGACTGGAATACACAGGAGTGGATTGAAAAAGAATTGTTGTTACGTGATGATTTATATCAGGAGGTGACAATCAATTTGAATGAATTTAAAACTATAGGTAAATTTGTCCATCAGATTGCTATAATGCCGGTACCTGATATAACAGATGCTGAATGGCAGATAGAAAGTGTTACAATAAATTAAAAAAATATACGTTATGAATTACAAAAAAATTAAATTGTTTCTAATTTTGATTATAATTAGCGCTCCAGGTATTTTATATGCAGATATTTCCATGCAGAATGTGTCAGGTAGGGAGAAACAGAGCTTGAATGGTGTATGGAATATTCTTATCGATGCATATGACGAGGGGTTGAAAAAAAAATGGTATATCCTTAGAGATTCAAATAATGGTGGACTTAATGAGCTGTGCTACGAGGGAAATCTTACATTGAGAGTTCCGGGCGACTGGAATCATCAGTTACCTGAATTATATTTATATGAAGGGCATATTTGGTATCAGCGTAGGTTTGACTCTAAAATCCTTCCAGATAAAAGAATGTTTTTACATTTTGGAGCTGTAAGTAATAACTGTATTGTCTTTCTTAACGGTGAAAAGATAGGTGAACATAAGGGAGGGTTTACTCCTTTTCAGTTTGAAGTAACTGGAAAATTAAAGGAGAAAGATAATTATATTATATTACGGGTAGATAATATAAGAGGTGAAAATACTATTCCGGCTCTTAGTTTTGATTGGTGGAATTATGGTGGAATAACAAGGGATGTTGATTTAGTGTATGTTCCTGAAAATTATATCCAAGACTATTTCATACGTGTAGACAATAATGATACAGGGAAGTTGGATATCAAGGTCAAATTGAATGGTGAAAATGTGTCCCGAAAGGAGATAGTTGTTGAACTGAACGAAATAAATAAGAAAATCACTTTAAAGACAGACGAAAATGGTATTGCTCGTTCATCAAAAAAGATTTCATTAGAACTGTGGTCACCTGAGAAACCTAAGTTGTATGATGTTGCGATTACTTCCGGTAATGACAAAATAACAGATAGGATAGGATTCAGAAGCATAAAGGTTGATGGCAATAAGCTCTTATTAAATGGGAAACCTATATATTTACGAGGAGTAAACTTTCACGAAGAGATAGCCAACGAGAAACGGAGAGCTTATTCTAAAGCTGATGCAGAGTTTCTTGTAAATAGTGCGTTAGAAATGAATTGTAATTTTATTCGCCTGGCTCATTATCCTCAAAGCGAATATACTGTAAGGCTTGCAGAAGAAAAGGGGATCTTAATGTGGGAAGAGATACCATTGTGGCAGAAAATTAATTTTGCTTCTGAGGAGGTCTGCAAACTTGCGGAGACTATGGCCGATGAGATGATTCAAAGGGATAAAAACAGATGTGGTGTGATTATATGGAGTATCAGTAATGAGACTTCAAAATTTAGCAAGCCAAGAAACAAATTCCTGGCTGAATTGGTTACTAGGGTAAAGAGCTTGGATAATACGAGACTAGTATCTTCTGCTCTCCACCAGTCACAAGCTGTGAAAGAAGATGAATGGACTGTAATGAAACTTGAAGATCCTTTAATTGAACTTTTAGATGTTGTGGGATATAATAAATATCTAGGTTGGTACCAGAAATTCCCTTGCGAGCCGGAAAATCTGAAATGGGAAGCATATGGAAAACCTCTTATAATAAGTGAATTTGGGGCTGAATGTGTACAAGGTAATAATTTAGGAGATACTACTAATCTAAACTCATGGAGCGAAACTTATATGGAGAATGTTTATAAGAAGGATTTAATATCTTTCGATAATTCAGAAGATATAGTAGGACTTTCACCATGGATTTTATTCGATTTTAGAGTCCCTCGTCGTTCGCATGCTTTATTTCAAAAAGGGTGGAACAGGAAAGGATTAATATCACCAGAATATAGAAAGAAGAATGCCTGGTATGTGATGAAGTGTTATTATGATAAAAAATATTATGAGTGTAAAGAATAAATCTTTTTTAGTTTCTGATAATGATGTGTTTCTGGATGTTAACCTTACAGTCAGTGAGAGTAAACGTCTTATAGCAAAAGGAATAATCAATATGCCTTTAGTAAAAGATAAATTACAAAAAGGTATGATTATAATAACTAAAGGTTCTACTAATTCATATATTGCAGAGGAACTGATGAAGAAAACTATAGAGCATGGCAGTTTCCTTCTTGGACATTTTGTTCCTTCTGGAAAAAAAGCACTAAATATTAAGAAGAACCATATTAAAGAAATAGTATTTGAGAATGGAAAACTTATTGATATAAGTTATTCTGAAGCTCTAAGGTTATTGAAACCTGGAGATCTGGTTTTAAAGGGTGGTAATCTTTTAAATTACTCTAGAAAACAAGCTGCGGTGTGTATAGGTGCATATGATGGCGGTACAACTCATAAGTTTCTACCATATGTGGGTGAGAATAAAGCCAACTTGGTGATTCCTATTGGTCTTGAGAAAGAAACTTCTCTGAACTTGGAAGATTCTGAAAATGTTTTAAATGCTAATAATGAAAGATTAGGTTCTATACCTAAACTTTATTTATATAAAACCGGAATGATTTTTACAGAGATAGAGGCTATCCAACAGTATGCAAATGTAAAGGTCTTTTTATACGGCCTTGGTGGATTGTCTGGAAGAGAAGGAGGTATATCATTGATTGTTGTAGGGACAAAGGAAGAAATAATAAAAGTGAAATCATTGATTGAAACTATTAAAGGTGAACCTCCTTTTTAGATTAAAACTTCATGGAGTGATAAAATCTATGTGTCTAGTATTTCAGAAAGGGGGAAATGGGATGCCAGTGTCATCTTTCAGAACTGACAGATGAGACCGTAATTCAAACTGTGTCAATCTTAAACAAACCTGATTATCTCAAATATTACTTTCGGATAAACATCTGAAAATCAGATGTGTTTGAGGTAATATTGAACTAAATAAATGATAAGCTAGAGGGTTGACACAGTTTTATTTACGTAGCCCTGACAGATAGCCATTAAAAAAAGTGTCATGATTCATTAAATCACGACACTTTTAATGCTCAGCTTTAGAAACTGAATGTAGTATCTTCTAATCCCTTTGATGATAGATTAATGACTGTTTTTTCGTTTTTGCCGTTTGACTGTACAGTGACAAGCAAAGTTCCGTTTTGTGCCTTACGGCGGTCGGTCTTGAAATTTCCTGTATAATACAAGTTAGGTGAGTCTATACCGATAAGTTTTGCTCCACCCGTTACGGTAACGATGATTTCATTTTCTGCTTCAGGCACTGTTCTGCCTTTATCGTCTGTCAGTCTTACCTCAATTATATTAATATCTTTTCCGTTTCTTGACATTTCTTTCCAAATCGGATTGGCCTGAATCTTAGAAACGGTTCCTGTTGTTTCAAGCTTGCATGTACCGACTTTCTTTCCGTTGCGGTAGCCTATAGCTTCAAGTTTTCCGGGTTTGTATGATACTTCAAACTCTGCATAATATGTGTCCTTTCCTGTTTCCTTTCTTCCTAAAGACTTGCCGTTTAGCTTCAGTTCTATTTCATCACAGTTGTTGTATACTGTGACAAATGTTTTCTCGCCTTCTCTTTTATTCCAGCTGAACACCCTCTCTTTGCTTAATACGACACGTTCGCCAGCCTGTCCGTATGTAGTGTACTCCAAAGGTTCTGATGCTGAGACATCGCAAGAAGTGATGAATATCCTTGGTTCCTCAGTCCAACATGCTTCGTACATAGCCCCTTCATATTTCTTGTTTAATGTAAGATCCAGTAGCGATGAGTTCCATCCTCTTCTTCCAAGTTCTTTAGTCTCTCCTAAGTAATCTATACCTGTCCAGATGAATCCTCCTATTACATAAGGATTGTCTCTCATTGCAATATGATAGCATAGTTCCTTGTTGACTTCACTTCCAAAGCACAGTTTCTCAGGGTATTTTTCGTGCATGGGTCTGTACATGTCCTTGCTGCCAAAATCGCGTTCTATGTAATTGAATCCCATAATCGGCAATTGTTCTGTTACTCCATTCTTGTCTGTAAGTTTACAATTGTTGTCGCCTACACATGATGGTCTTGTAGGATTTAACTCCTTGCATAGAGCCAGCATTGGTGCTATCGTTTCTCCTGCGTGTTTATAGTGCCTGTAATCTGGAATCTCATTTCCTACTCCCCAGATTATTACTGATGGATGATTTCTGTCTCTTTTTATCATATCTGCCAAATCGGTACGCCACCATTCATTGTAGAGATGGTTATATCCATTCATTGCTTTTCCGGTAGGATTTTCTGTCCAATTTACTTGCCATCCGCTGGTCCATTCGTCGAAGGCTTCGTCCATTACATAAAATCCCATACTGTCGCATACTTCATAGAAGGCCGGTTCAAAAGGGTTATGCGATGTTCTTAAAGCATTACATCCCATTTCTTTTAATTTACTCAGACGGTATATCCAGACTTTTCTCGGTACTGCGGCACCGAGACTACCGGCTTCATGATGGAGGCAAACGCCTTTCAATTTTGTTTCAACGCCGTTGACAAAAAGTCCTGCTCCGGGTACGAAATCGATTTTTCGTATACCTATCTCCGTAACTGCATCGTCCAGAATTTTGCCATTGTATTCTATCTCACTTTTTACAGTATAGAGATATGGTGTTTTGTCGCTCCACAGATTTGGATTATTGAAAGTAACGGTTTGTGTCGCTTTATAGTTCGTTTCGTAGTTTTCGATGACATGATTGTTTTCTGTTCTTGCCACTTCATTTCCATCATGGTCGTAAATTATAGTACGGATAATACAGTCATGTTTTCTTGGAGCATTCTTCCATTTGTTCTCTTCACGCAGCCATCTGTTTTTTTTAAATAGTTTTATTTCATTCTCATCGAAGAATGTGCCCATGATTTCATAATTCGCTTTTATTGTGGCTGTATGTTTTTCTGCTATAGGAGTGGTAATATAGATACCTCCATTATGGCGGAAATGAACATAGTTTGTTTTTATCAGATGAACGTTTCTGTATATTCCTGACCCGTGATACCATCTGTCTGCTCCGGGATTACTGTTATCAACCCTTACAGCTATTACGTTTTCTCCTCCAAACTTGAGTTTATCAGTAAGGTCATATCTGAATGTTGAGTATCCGTATGGCCTTTTTCCAAGGTAACTGCCATTAATCCACACTTCGGAATTCATAAATACACCGTCGAACTGTATTACAAACTGTTTGTTTAAATCTTCTTTGGCAATAGTAAAGGTTTTTCTGTACCATCCTAATCCCTCGGGGAAGAAACCGTTGTTTTTCCCGGCAGGGAAATCCGGTGTATAGTCTCCCTCAATACTCCAGTCGTGTGGCAGATTAAGAGTTCTCCATTGTGAGTCATCATAGTTGACTTCTCTTCTCTCAGGGCTGTCTCCTAATAAGAATTTCCATCCCATGTTGAAATCTTCTGTAACTCTTATTTTAGTTTCTGTAGAGGGGGCTGCTTTTAACAGTGCCCCCATGAGAATTAATGTTAAGGAAAGTAGTAGTTTCATATTCATTTTGTAAATTTATTATTATAATTTTTCTCCGACTCCCTGAAGTGAAGCATCGTGATTCCACATTATGTACCAAGGATCTTTAGTCTTCAACTGCCACTCTTTTAGCTCTTTTTTCATTTGTTCGAGTATGTCTGTATAGTCTTTTTTCAAAGCCAGATTGTTTATTTCATCAGGGTCTTCTTTAAGATTATAAAGCTCGAATTCCGGTCTGTGAAGATAGGAGTCAGTAGTGCGCTTACCGAAATGTGTCAGATTGTTTCTGTAAATGCTTTGCCATGTTGACGAAATCCATAAATCGGATGCAAACGGATATTCCAAAGGATGGGCTATGTTCCATATTATTTTATAGTCACCTTTTCTCATTACCCTCATTGGATAATACATTGTGATCTCATGGAATGTATGTGAAGCGAAAATCCTGTCCCATCCTTCATGAGATTCACCCTCTATAACCGGTAGGAAGGAGCGTCCCATAAATTCTTCATCCTTGGTGTTTATACCTGCCATGTCAAGTATGGTAGGGGTCATGTCGACCCATGAAATCATTGCATCGTTTGTAATTCCTTTTGACTTGATGAATGGTGAGCTAATTATACAAGGTAACTTTAGCCCCGGCTCATACACAGTAGTTTTAGCTCCGGGGAAAGCCATTCCATTATCTGAAATATAGATAATTATAGTATTATCGGCTTTTCCTGATTCTTTCAGATATGAAAGAAGTTTACCCATACCCTGGTCTACTCTGGAAACTGACTGATAATATTGTGCGATTTCCTCTCTTGTTTCTTTGTTGTCAGGTAGGAATGAAGGAACAATGACACTGTCCGGCGAATATACTATATTGGTACATCCTTTGTATCCGTCTTTTCTGTTACCGAACGGATTGGGGGAACGCCAGTCGTCAACTTTTTCTGTAAATCCGCTACGATGTGGGTCGTCAGTACAGAAATAGAGGAAAAATGGTTTTTCAGAATTGAAAATCTCTTTACAGTTTTCTGCCATTTCTACAGTATTTCGTGGATTGGCTTTATATACTTTGTCGAAATGATATACGGATTCAGGAGCTACATGATATTTGCCTATTCTGCCTGTAAAATATCCATTCTCTGAAAGGATTACAGGAAGAGAACGCACATCCTTAAAAGTACTGAAATGATGGTAATCGTGTGTATGGCCGTATGCTCCGATAGCGTGCCCATATTTTCCGGTAAGAAGGACCGAACGGCTTGCTGCTGAGCTTGCACTTGTGCAATATGCTTGAGTAAATCTTACTCCATTAGCAGCAAGCGAGTCCATATTAGGGGTTTTGATAATGTTGTTTCCGTAGCATCCCAGTGCATCCATACCATGGTCGTCTGTCACAAACAGTATGATATTAGGGCGTTTTAAAGAGGTGGTTTCTTTGATTTTTCCGGTGCTGTTACTGCATCCGTAAAGTGCGGGTATGAACGTCAGTGCATAGCCTAAGCTCTTTATATTATTGTTCATGGTAAATTATTTTAGTATGTATCCTTGTTTTTTGTTAAGTCCCGTGCCTTTAAACTCTTGAAGTTGCTTCATCAGCTCTATTTGCATCTTTTGTGCAATGGTTCTCTTGTCTGCATCATTATAGCAGTTCTTAAGTTCAAACGGGTCTTCTTTCATATCGATGAGCCAAGGAGATTCTTTCTTATCAATAATCAGTTTATATCTTCCGTCGGTCGCTGCAGCCCACCATCCATCGCATTGTGCGAAATGAACAATTCTGTTTCCATCCACTATTTTATCTTTACTTGTAAAATCGGCTGATGTATCTTCTCCATGGAATTTCGCATCCGTCTTTATACTCATCAGAGAAAGTATGGTTGGCGCAAAGTCTGTATTAACATAAGCTTTGTTTATTACTTTTCCGGCTTTGATTTTACCAGGGTATCTTATTACAAACGGTATGCGTGATGAAGCCTCGTAAGGGACACCCTTGTTTCTTCTCTTATGCTCGTAGAACATATCCCCATGGTCGGAAGTGAAAACTACGATTGTATTGTCGAGCAGGTTATTATCTTCGAGGAACTTCAGTATTCTTCCTACACTGTCGTCAATATGTTTTACCATTCCGAAATATTGTTTCAGTGCATTTGCGTCGAAAGACTTAGCTTCATTTTTGTCTTTCTCTCCACCCATTCCCCAGTTTGGCCGCTGTGATGCATATTCAGGTTTCATTGTAAAAGGCATTTCCGGCTTCATGTTTTTGTACATATCGTGATATGGGGGGCGAGCATAGTCCGGAGTGTGAGGATCCGGAATTGACAACATCAGACAGAAAGGTTTGTTTTTGTCCCTTTCAAGTATTTCAAGAGCTTTGTCTGTAAAGAAGTCTGTAAGATGGATTATTTCATTCGCAGGAAGTTTAGCTGCTGCTTTATCACCGATACCTGCCACTACTTTACCGTTTTTTATATGAAAGTAAGGAGCGTGTCCTCCTGTCATCATGTATGTATTATCCTGGAATCCTCCATTATATTTTATGCCGAACGTGTATTTATTCTCATCTCCGGCAAGATGCCATTTGCCTACATACGATGTGGCATAGCCGTTTTCGCTTAATATGGATGCAAATGTGGGGATTTTATCACTCAGAAACATTCCGTTCTTGGGCGCTCCTGTTGCTTGTGGGTAGAGGCCTGTAATCATCGAGGCTCTTGATGGTGTTGATACCGGCGAGCTGCAGTAATATCTCATACATATAGCTCCTTCGCTGGCTATTCTGTCTATGTTGGGGGTTGTTGAATTGCATCCTTTTCCCCAAACAAAAGCTTCTTGTTCAGGCATAAGGTTCTGATAACAGCTTAAGGTTCTGAAACTGTGCTCGTCTGTATGGATTATGACCAGGTTTGGTTTTTCGGCAGCTGATATTCCTGTAATTGGTGCGCAGCCTGTTAACACCATTAATGTAAATTTATTCATCGCTTGTTATTGTAAAATTGTTATTTGATCAATACTTGGTGTAGCATCATTGCTTACACTTTTTAAGGTTATATTGTTTGCTCCGGAATATATGGTTATAGGAACTGACATTTCACGCCAGTGGAAACCAACACTTCCTGTATCGGTAAATTTAATTCTTTCCAACAGCTTGTCGTTATTATACAGCTCCATATATGAATATGTGCTGCTACTTTTCTGTGAGTATCTTATAGAAATTTTGGCATTGAATTTTCCACCATCATTTTCCTGATACCATGTGATAGAACCTTTACCTGCTTTCGGTATAACAAATCCGTCGCCGAAATACCCTTCGCCATCTTTTTTAGTTTTGACACAGTTAGTGAGACTGGCTGTTTCAGCCTGTTCTCCATTGAACTCGCATGCCGGTTCTCCTGGCTTTCCCCAATATAAGCCTTCGTTTGGACCAAAACTTTCCTGCATGTAAATTTCATCTTTACCATTTATATATATAACAGCTTTAACTGTAGCCGCCTCTTTTAGCGAAAATGGGGCATTGTATTTTTTACAATTCTTGTCAGGTTTCCTACCATCTGTAGTATAATATATCTCAACATTATCTTGGGGACTCTTTCCTCTTAATGAGATGCTTTCATATAAAATTGAAACTTTGTCTGAAGCCCATAATTTCTTATCGCCTGATATACATCCAAGATATAATGTAACGGGCGAATTTTCATTATAACCTGTAGACTGGATGAAAATCCTGTTAAGTCCAAAGAAACATCTTTTTGATTTTGCAATGAAGTTTGTTTCTGTATCAACAGGGTTACCGCTTTCAAATGATAGGATTCTTGCATCACCTTTTATATTGGCATGTATTCTGTTTTCTCCATACGGGTATAATATTCCGTTGTTGTCTTTTTGACTTATGGATATAATGCTGATATCTTGACAGTCTGCTTTCAGATTCTTGTTTTCGATGTCAATATCAATTTTAGCAGGTGTGCCCGCTGTGGCTTGCGATGTCCTGGCTATTTCTTTTCCCTTTCTGTATGCTATTGCTTCAATCTTTCCTGGTGTCCATGGGACTCTGAATTCACATTGCATTTCATTCCATTTTTCCCCTTTTTTTATTTTCCCAAGAGAATTCCCATTGAGTAAAAGTTCAACTTCATCGCCTGTTGTATACACCCATACAGGTATTTCTGTTCCTTCTTTCATTTTAGGATGTGTCCAATGTGGCAGAATATGAACCATATCCTTTGTTGTCCATTCACTTTGGTAGAGAAAGTACAAGTCTTTTGGAAAACCTGCCAAATCAAGTGCACCAGATTGGAAAGCTCTGAACGGCCATCCTCCATGTACATATCCTGCTTCGCCAAGGTAATCAAAACCAGTCCATCTAAAACTTCCGGAGAACCAGTCTTTGTCTCTTAACGATTCTATGATATGTCTGGCTGTAACTCGCACGGTGGCATTATCATACGAAGAGTTGAATATCTGTTTTGCACTCTTTCTTCTGTCTGGTGATGTCCAGTCATATGAGAAAATCTCTTTATCCGTAAGGTTGGGTATGAACATCGGATCTTGTTTCTTATTGGGGTACTTGTCTCTATACCACGTCTGTGTTCTATAATATCCTCTAACTTGCCATGTATGAGGGTTTTCTGTTCCTATGAATGCTCTATTTCCCGGCTTATATGTTTCAAGAAAAGTTTTCTTTTCGCTCCATCCGTTCACGCCATATACATCCATATCTTCAGAGTTTGAGTCTCCTGAAGTGACTAATCTCGTATGATCTTCCTCATGGCATATTTTTACCATCTTTTTGGCAACATCGCCTTTGGTTTCATTCCCTATACTATATAGGAACACTGAGGGATGATTCCTGTCCCTTCTAATGAAATCTCTTAAGTCTCTCTCATACCAATTGTCGAAAGCCTGGAATCCATAGTCAAAGTCTGCTTTTTTGTGCCATCCGTCGAATATTTCGTCCATGACGAACATTCCAAGCTCATCGCAAACTTTATAGAAAATAGGCAGATGAGGGTTGTGAGCCGTTCTGATGGCATTACATCCCATATCTTTAAGAAGTTTAACTTTCCATCTGATGAGTTGTTCTGTTGTAATGGCTCCAGTAGGACCTCCTTCCATATGTTCGCATACGCCTCTAAGTTTATACTGTTTTCCGTTCAGTATAAATCCTTTATTGGGACTCCATTCTATATATCTGAATCCGAAATCGATACTTTTCGTTTCGATTATATTGTTATTTCTGTCGGTAAGTGTTATTCTTGATGTATATAGGTTAGGATTTTCAGGAGACCACAACTCGGTCTTTTTGATTTTTAGGTTGAAGTTGATTTCTGCATTGTTGTTGTTAGTGGAAAACTCTAATGTTTCCGATTGTGCTTTGCATTTACCTGCTTTGTCAAAAATTTCCAGTTTGGCTAAATAGTTGGCAGATTTTTCGGCTGAAATAACTTTTGCGTTTACACAGACTTTGTCTTTCGAGGGGGTAGTGATAAAAATTCCATCTTTTTCAAAGAAAGCATTTTTGTGGCTTCTTAATGATACATTTCCATATATTCCGCAGCCATGATACCAGCGGGCGCTGGGTTCCATACTATTGTCTACTCTTACTGAGATGATATTTCTGCCTTCCACAAGGTATTTCTTTATATCGAATGAGAACGGAATGTATCCGTATGGTCTTTCTCCTGCAAAGTTACCGTTTATCCATACCTGATTGTTCATGTATGAAGCCTCGAAGTCTATGAAAATAAAATCATCTGACAGGTCTTTTTCAGTCAGATATATCTCTTTGCGATACCATCCTATACCGCCTCCAAGGTAGCCACCCTTGTCTTTCTGTGAGGCATTTGCTGAATATCCGTTCTCAAAAGCCCAGTCGTGAGGTATGCGGATGTCTTTCCATTCTGAGTCATCAAAATCTACATATTTTGCTTCTGGTATGTCACCGTAAAAGAATTTCCAGTTATTGTTCAAGTTTTTTATATTTGCTGAGATATTCGCTATGTTTAATAACAGTAAAAGTGTTAAGATAAATATATTTCTCATATAGGGTATAGGATTAGATTGTTTATTGAGTTTTACAATATTTATAGCATAGGGAACATCTGTCTGCTTAGTTTTTACCTATGATAGTAACAGATGTTTCCTATATTTAATGCTATAGAAGTAGTAAAAGGTTCCAGTATCTTTTTATGTTATAAAAGTTCTTTTGGAGTAGCTTCTTCTATCCACTTGTTCAGTCTTTCAAGCATATCTTTTGTCCTTTCCGGATATACGTTGATAAGATTTGTGGTTTCGCTTTCATCATTGCTGATATTATAGAGCTGCACCTTTCCGCTTCTGTATTTAATCAGTTTCCATTCGCCGTTTATTATAGCAGCATTCTGGTCTTCGTAGCTTCGGAACATAAACAAGTCTCTGTCTTTTAGTTTCTTACCCTTTAGAACTGGGACGAGGCTCTTTCCTACTACCTGTTTGTCCTTACATGGTTTGCCTGAGGCAAGTTCTACAAGAGTAGGGTAGACATCGATTGTTTCTACCGGCTGAGTTATAGTCTTGCCCATCATTTTCTTATGAGTAGGGTCGTATATGATAAATGGTACGCGTGAACCGCCTTCAGCCAGTGCATCTCCTCCTATCTTGCCACCTCTTAAATGTCCGTTCTTGAAAGCCCCTCCCTGGTCGGAAGAGAAGATTATAACTGTATTGTCAGCAATTCCTTTTTTCTCTAGCGAACTTCTGATTTCTCCTACAGTCTCGTCAAGCGCCTCAATCATCGCTGCATACTGTGCGTATTTTCCGGTAAGCCCTTTCTTTTCATATTTTGCCACTAAGTCTTTTCTTCCTATTTGAGGGCCATGTACTCCATAATACCACACGTTGAGCAGGAAAGGTGTCTTTTTGTCGTATTTATTAATGAAATCTACCGCTCCGTCTCCAATGAGATTTGTCAGATAAGTATTCTTTCTGGCTTTTGGGAAAGGATTGTTAGTCTTGAAGAACGGTTGGTAGTAGTTGTTCGGATGTCCGTGTTCGCATGTACCGTACATAGCGTCGAATCCTTGTTTTGTAGGGAAATATGGTTCTGTGCCAAGATGCCATTTACCTACAAACATGTTATAGTAACCGAATTCTTTAAGTCGTTCAGCATAAGTGATTTCTTCCAAGGGGAGATACGCTCTCGACTTCATTTTGCCGGGGTCTTTGTCGAATGTTTCAAATTCAAGGCTTGTATCTTTGCCGTATATATGTCTTACGAATCCGCATCTTAACGATTCTTTGCCTGTCAGAAGCGATGCTCTGCTCGGGCTTGAAGTAGCACTGGCTACATAGGCTCTTGAAAAATACAGTCCGTCAGACTTTAGTTTGTTGATGTTTGGAGTATCGAATACAGGGTTGTTATATCCCAAATCAGCCCATCCAAGATCATCTACAAACAGCATTACTATGTTGGGCTGCTCCTGTGAGAATGCCGTTACCTGACTTCCTAGCAATAGGGCAGAGACAGTTATTAGATTCTTCATAATTATTCGAATTTCAGATTTTTATTTCCTTTAATTTTCAAAGTTTCTCTTGATTTCTTGTCGGCTTCCAGTACTTTAGCCGGTTTCAGTCCTGTGTGTATATTATCCTCGATTGTGACATTTTTGCAATTCTCCAACTGGAAAACCGGTGCGTCAGGGAACGGGGCTTTTTCCTCATTGTTAAGGTTTATTCTGTTGCCTTTGATAATAAGGTTTTCTGCTCTGTCCGCCCATACCACTCTCGGATTAAATCCGTCAATCTCATTGTTTATGATATTGATGTTCTTGTCGTAGCACTCAGTCTGGTCGAAGTTCTTGCCAAGTCGTGGAGTGATGTATATTGCGGCATGAGGTTTTCCGCAGTCGGCATAGTTCTTGAACTTGTTATTTCTGATTGTCACGTCGTTTACAGCACCGGATTCAAACCAGAAGAATGTTTCGCCTCTGAAGAGTATTGCCGACATCATTGATGACAGATTATTGTTTTCAATAACAGTTTTCAAAGGGGTTTTCAGAATGAGATTTCTTGCCCTATGGTTTCTTATAGTACATCCTCTCACTGTAAATGTCGGATTCCATGTTTTGTTTTCCACTACATCTCCTGTTTTCAAATCAGACGGAATAGCATTGGCGAAAGTCAGATCCATGTATGTTTCGTTAATGATGTTGATTTTTGTGACTGTATTTGTTTCAGCTCTGGCCGGTGACGGATACTTTATGAACCAAACCTCGTCGCCGGGGGCAGCAAATTTGAATCCCAACTGTTCGAAGTGTTTCAGAGCTACTCGTATCGTTTTGGAGTCGATAATCTTGTTTACTTCCACATATGTGCCATGTACGTTAGTTCCGTCATCAAGCATATTCTCAAATGTGCATCCTTCAATCAGAATATCTCCCTTACAGTTGGCAAAATGTGTGGCGTCTGCAGTAGATGAGATTACTCTGTCTGAATTAGGGGGAAGAACAACTTTACAACCTCTTATTTTTATGTTTTCAGAACGTTCGAAAAGATATGCCATACCTAGGGCATGATGTACCGTTACGTTGTTGAGAGTGATGTTCTGACACTCCTTAAAATCGAATGCAGGAGCATATCTGTCCTTTTCTCTGTCGCCCTTAGAGCTTAGCAGTGAGCCGATTGGTGGATAGTATTTTTGTTTTTCGTATATACGCAGGTTTCCGTTAGGAAGCTCCACCACCTTTGACGGGTCACTGTGCATATCTTGTGCACCGGTTACTACTTTCTTCTTTTCCTTGTCGAAAGGCAATGTGCTGCCTAATATGGAATAGTTAAATCCGTCAATGTTAGGGAACATTATTTTATTCTTCTCTATTTTCCATGAGAAACCATCCCTTAATGGTCTTACTTCCCTCCATCCTTCTTTGCGATTGATGTCTATGACTTCAGCAAGGAATGTAAAAGGTATGTCCCAGTTTATGGTAATGCCTGATATATTCACTTCATTACATTCCTCTATCAGGAAAGGGAATAACTGACCATGACATAAGATGGTAGCTCCGTTGCCTTCTATTTCCACTTTCTTGAAGCCTTTGATAGGGAATATGATTTTCTTTGAACCATTGCCGTGATTTGTTATTGCACAGTATTTTTCTGTTGCATAGTCCGGCTTGCAGAAATATGTTCCTTTTTCAAGTACTATTTTTATATCATCTGTCTTCGCACTTTCTATAGCCATTCTTATATTCATAGTTACCTCGCCATTCTGTAGCGGAATGTTGATGATTTCTTTTGCAGCTGTATATGAATTTGTTATCAGTGTTAATACAGACAGAAATGTAATTCTTTTCCAGATTTTGGGTATAGTCATAAATTTTTGAATTATTTTAAGAATAAATATCCGGACAGTGGAGTGTAAAGATTATCTCCACTATCCGGCAGTAATAGATTTATTTTAGAGTTTCTCCTTTTTTATTCGGATTGTAGTATTTTCCTACAGAATTTAGGAATTCGGCCTTCATTTCTTCAAGCATTTTGCCTTCTTTAGCAGCCAAATCTTCATTCTGGGCAAAATCATTTTTCAGGTTATATAAAGCAAAATCTTCGACAGTTCCGAGTTCATTTCCTGTTTTGTTTACCTTTTCACCTTTGTATGGAGGTATAAGTGCATAGTCGCCTTTTCTGTATGCAAGGCGGCCCATTGCTTCAGTTATAAATGATTCTCTACCATCAGTAGATTCTCCCATGAACACCGGTAAGAAGTTCTGGCTGTCAAGTCCTACAGGAATTTCTTCATCTATCAGCTCGGCAAATGATGCAAGCATATCCATATGCGAAATAAGGGCATCCGATTTGACCGGCTTGATATGACCTTTCCAGTAGACAAAGAATGGAACCCTTGTTCCTGCTTCGAACAGACTGTATTTACCTCCTCTTAATCCGCCTGCCGGTTTGTGGTCGCCAACAAGTTCCGGTGACTGGTCTTTGTAACCGTCGTTAAGTACCGGGCCGTTGTCGCTCGAGAATACTATCAAAGTATTTTCCAACAGGCCTTCTTTCTCAAGCTTCTCTATCAGTTGGCCAACACACCAGTCTGCCTCTATAATAGCATCTCCGCGAGGTCCCATTGTCGTTTTGCCGGCAAAACGCTGGTGAGGGGCGCGTGGTACATGTGGCTGGTGAAGTCCATAATAAAGGAAGAATGGTTTTTCTTTGTTTTCGTCAATGAAATTCATTACTTTACCTACGAAATAATCAGCCATATCTTCATCCACCCATTTAGCTTTCTCTCCACCTTTCATATAGCCTATACGGGGAATACCGTTTACTATTGAATTGTTATGTCCGTGCGCCCAGTGCATTTTCAGCATTTCCGGATGGTCTATGGCTGTAGGTTCTCCTTCAAAATTCTTTTCATAACTCACCTGAATAGGGTCTTCAGGGTCAAGTCCGACTACTGTACCATTTTCAACATAGACTGTAGGTACACGGTCGTTTGTCGCTGCTATAAGACATGAATAATCGAAACCTATTTCATTTGCCCCGGGAGTTACTCTCTTGTTCCAGTCCGGATTTCCCGAACCCATTCCAAGATGCCATTTGCCAATTGCCGCCGTAGTATATCCTGCATTTCTGAACATTTTCGGCATTGTAAACTGTGCTGTGTCAATCAGAAGAGGAGCGTCGCCCGGAAGAATCTTGGCATTCTTGTTTTTCCATGGGTATGAACCTGTAAACATCGCATAGCGACTAGGTGTTGATGTAGCAGAAGTGGCATGCCCATCAGTAAAACAAACACCTCCATTCGCTAATTTGTCAATATTTGGTGTAGAGATGGTTTTACTTCCATATGCGCTGACGTCGCCGTACCCTAAATCGTCCGCAAGGATTACTATTACATTCGGTTTGCTTGTTTTCTCTGTTTTCTCTGTTGAAGAACATGCAGTCGAACTTATGGCTAAAGGAGCCAAAACAGAACTGAATAATAAATAATTTTTCATGATAAAATATTTTAAAGAATTTGTTCCCTTTTTTTATATCTGCAAATATAAATTGTAAATCCATACTGTGGGTATCTTGTTGTATAATAGATGTATCTGTAGGTATTATTATGTTTCTCAATTGCTTAAAGATACATTCCTGTACCTGCAGATACGATAAATATACCTATAAATACATATTAATATGATGGTATTGGTATTTTTGTGTTCGAAGAAAAACAATAACCTTTAAAAATTATGAAAACAGAAAGTTTTACATCATTATTTGCTCTTTGTATGCTGGCGTCTTGTTCAGTGTCCGAAAAGAACAAATTAGAGAGTCGCCCTAATGTGGTATTTATCCTGGCTGATGATTTGGGATATGGCGATGTGAGTTGTTATGGACAGGAGAAATTCACTACTCCTAATATAGATGCTCTTGCCTCCGAGGGTATGAAGTTTACTCAGTTTTATGCCGGATGTACGGTGTCTGCACCGTCAAGGTGTTCGCTGATGACAGGATTTCATACAGGCCATGCTCAAGTTAGAGGTAACAGAGAACTGAAAGGTGAAGGCCAGTTGCCGATGGCGGAGGGGACATATACCATTGCGCGCATGTTTAAGGATAATGGATATGCCACCGGGGCTTTCGGAAAATGGGGTCTTGGCTTCCCTGGATCTGAAGGAGATCCTAATAATCAGGGATTCGACGAGTTCTTTGGATATAACTGTCAAAGACAGGCTCACAGATATTATCCTTCTCATCTTTGGCATAATCAGGAAAAAGTCATTTTAGAGGGGAATGATACCAAAAACAAGACAGTTTATGCTCCTGATCTGATACATGAAAAAGCCCTGGATTTTATCAGAACTAATAAAGATAAGCCTTTTTTTGCATTTATTCCCGTGATACAGCCACATGCAGAACTTCTGGTTCCTGAGGATAGTATTATTGAAAAGTATAGAGGAAAGTATCCGGAAACTCCTTTTGTGGCAGACAAAGAAGGTGCGGAATATGGAGATCCGGACTTCGATGTGAAAGCTTACTGCTCGCAGCCGGAACCTCATGCCACTTTTGCTGCTATGGTGTCAAGGGTGGACAAGTATGTTGGCGATGTGACAGGTTTGCTCAAAGAACTCGGAATAGACGATAATACGATAGTGATATTCAGCAGCGACAACGGACCTCACCTTGAGGGCGGAGCCGACCCGGATTTTTGGAATAGCAATGGTGATTTCAGCGGATATAAAAGGAGTATGACGGATGGTGGCATCAGAGTGCCTATGATTATAAAATGGGGTGACAGGATTAAAGCCGGCTCCGTAGAGCAGCATATTGGTGCCTTTTATGACTTCATGCCTACATTTGCGGATCTGCTTGGAGTGGATGTAGACAAAACTGACGGTATATCTTTATTGCCTGTCATTACTGGGAGTGGAGAGCAGAAAGCTCACGAATTCCTCTATTGGGAGCATCAGGGGAACGTGGCTATAAGAATGGGCGATTGGAAGGCTATACGTACAGGGCTGCTTAAGGACAAGGATGCACCTCTGAAGCTTTACAATATCAGTAGCGATGTGGCTGAGGTGAATGATGTGGCTGCTCTCAATCCGGAAATCGCAGCCAAGGCGATGGAGATTATGAAAAGGGAACATACTGTGAATCATAATTATCCGCTTTATGCTTCGGAGAGAAAGAAATAATGTTATATTAAGGTTTTAGTGGCTTTTAAGGTAAAAGGATTTGGATAACATTACTACTTGCCATATGGCAAGTAGTTTGTAAAATTTAATATAAAAATGTTAGTAAATGAGTTCGCTTTAATAAGTAAGTAAATTTTTGTTATACGGTTCAAGCGGTACTATAAAATACTAAATGTTTTTATTATAAAAAAACTCTAAAAACACAAAATATGCCCCTCCTTAAAGGACATCCAGAATATTTATTAGATCATAACTATTTATTAGTTATGCTTTTGAAGCATTCTTCAAACAAATTTATACTGGCTTTCTTCTCATACTCTCAGATTCATTAGCGAAGTACGTGATGGACTCCAATACAGGAGCACTATTTGTCTATTCAAATAAGACTGAGTAACGGCGATAAAGAACATGCAAACTTATCACTGTACCCGTATCCTTCCTTTCTCACACATGTGGCTACAATAATATGATTGTAAGCATTGGGATGACCGTTATTGTATTCTTCATTACCTTCAGTAAACAAACTGTTTGAAGATTGCTTCGGGAATCGTTAAGGTTATTTCTTCATTGGGCTTTTTATTCCATTTAGAAATGTTATCTCAGTATCGGCTTAAAAGAGAACACATCATACCAGAAGATTTATTGAACATATCAAAGTGTTTAGCAGAGGGACTTTTCTTGAACATATAAATTTTCCATATCATTTAATATTATGATACAATGATGTTAAAAAACTATTTAAAATAGTATAAATTCAAAGTACTAAATTAAAATTTGATATTAAAAATTAAGCTCCATTTATTGAGGTGAATTCAACATATTAATATTGTACAAACAATGAGAAAGAAATCTTTTATTACGGCACTGCTTGTCAGTGTCATGCCTGCATTGGTGTCGGCAGGTAATATAAGCTCAATAGACACAAAAGGGAATATCGTGATGAAAGTGCGTATAGCCAAACGGGGGAATGATAATATAATTATCGGCTCGGATTATAACGGAGTAGTCCTTGCCACCGACTATAAGGGCAACATCATGTGGAGAACAGATGTTGGCCACGGAAGCATGAACCATGACCTGTGGTGTGCTGATATAGACTCCGACGGCAAGCAGGAAATCTTTGCAGCCAATGCTAGCGGTAGAGTGGTATGTCTTGATTTGAAAGGTAATATAAAATGGACATTCACTCCTTATGATGGCGTACATCGCACTCCGATGTATTCCGTGTGCGTAGTGAAGAAGGAGAACAAGCCATATGTAGTCTGCGGTGACTTCTCTACAGACTGTTATTATCTCGATGCCGTGACTGGAAAACTCGTACAGAAACTCTCGAGCAGGGACTATTCCAAGGCTAAGGTCTTCAAGATTGACAAGAAATTCAATTCTCTGCATATAGCGAATTTCCTCCGTCCTATTCCTTTAGACGGGGAGAACGACCTGCTCTTACTCCATGGCTCGAACAATCACATGCAGTCCTCGGGTGAGTTTTATGTAATGGAACCTTTGACTGACAAGGTGCTTTCGTATGTGGCAAAACCCTTGAAGCAGAAAGGTACGGTGGGCGATGTGCGTGTGGCCGACCCTGATGGTGACGGCACATATGAGGTATTGTTCGGCTCGTCGGTGCTCAACGGCAACGAGTTCGGAAGAATAGAGTTCTCCGATACTTATACTCATGCCAAATTATTTTCGTATCCCATACAGCAGAAGAATATAGGAAAAGTATCCTACAGAGTGAACCAGCCTTTCATCTTATACGGCAAATCGGGCTATGACTATGGAGTGCTTTCGTCAAATGCAATGGTTTTCTTTTCCTCGGAAGGATATTCAAAACAGATTAAGGACAAACTCCTCACGACATTTGCCTATAATGATATGTGTCAGGACGACAAGGGTAATATCATACTTGCAAGTTGTCAGGACGGAGGCAGCTGCATCCATATTATCGACACCGGAAAGTCCTCGTGGAAGTACGACTATGAAGATCTGATGCCGGAGGGAAACATACAGCGCATAATGGACTACACCACTGAGGTGAGAAAACAGCTGAAGAACTTCAGAAAGCCCGAATGGCAGCGCGAGCCGGTCTGTGTCACCGGATTTGAGGGTTCAAAAGAGCCTATATTCCAAGAACTTGATGACTCTAAATCCCTCGTCCTTTTAGGCTCGCCATGGAACAGAGGACATAATCAGGAATCTTCGTGGAGATTACCACTTTATGAAGGAAACATATATCTTAATTCAAGGGACAGAAGAAACAAGTATGACCGTTCAGCAAAGGAAATAGTTGATTATTTCACTCCGTCGTATGATGGAGTGAAAGGTATTTCAACGTGGGCAGGCCATGGGAATGATCCGTTGTATTATTCTCTTGACGTGCTTAAGGAAATTGCATCGTATGGATATGAGCATGATGGGAAAAAGACCATATACATATATCCGGAAATGAACCATACAGATAAGGATTTTGGGTTCGTAATGAAAAATCAGGTTTATCCGCTGGTGGAATTTATGGGTACCATAAAGTCTAACGTGGCTTTCCGTGCAAAGAATGTATTCTGGCAAGGACAGGTTTACACTAAAGATTGGGAGCCGGTCGTTTCAGGTAAATATGCAGCCGAAGTCATTCCTATCCTGGAAGAAACAACTGACAAGACGCAGGATTTGAGTATAGCCGGACGTATGGGGCTATGGACAGCCGGAAGTGTTGACGGATGGGGGGTACGCTGTTCGCGCGATGATCCAAGTTTCGACCGTTCGCGTCAGTTCTCATCACAGAAACTCTCCAATCATGTTTTGAGAAAGACCGTCTACAGCCTTGCTTGCGGAGCAAAATACATTCATAACACAGCAGAGTCAGACAATGAGACACTGGAATACCATGCAAGCCTCGCATACGAACTGCTTGCCAAGGAAGCCCTATACGTTCCTAAGCGAAATGAGATACTGAGCATCTCGCCCGTTCATCTGAGCATGTATAATCCGCAGGAAAGCTATCTTACTGAGGCCGAAGACCACAAATGGTGGATATATTTCGACAAGGACAGAGAGGAGACACAGCCGAAAGTGTTCAGCCATATGAACGCCTCATGGCTTGGCGCTTCGCTCACTCCATGGGATTTCTCCACCTATGCATCGGGCGTGACAGACAGAAGACAGAACTCCATCCCGACTTATCCTAACGGCATGGTGCTCATCACACCCGTACAGAACAAGGCTCTGAGAGAGAAAAACTCTGTCAGAGGCAATCTTGCGGACAATCTGCATCCTTTCTACAAATCCATAATGAAGGAATACATCACCGACGGAGTGGATTATCTCTCTGCCGACGGAAAGCAGCGTTTTAAAGCCGATGAGTTCTACAAGCAGATAAAGAAGGACATAGAAGAAGGAGCGAAGAAACTGCCGGTGCTCGTAAAAGGTGAAAAGACAGGATGGGTGGTGGCTCAGGTATCGCCTACCCACTTAAGACTCACTCTTGTCGACGGAGGATATCTCGCCCCGATGGACAGAAAGGTGAAAGTAACGCTCAACAATCTCGCAGTGAAGAAAGTCAGCGACATACTCGACGGAACTTCCTACAGCGTCAAGGACAGCTCGTTCGATGTCACCGTTCCGTGTGGCATGTTCAGATTCATAGATATAGAGCTGCAGAAACCTTTTATGTAAATGTTTGATACATAACCAGATAAACGATTCAAAACTTTAATTAGTCCGGCTGATTGTAGGTTTGTATGTGCAACCCTAAGTCCGACCGGGCTATTACATGCCGCACTCGAAAACATAGTTCCACAGACTGGAGCCATACGCGACGTGTGCGCACCAAACAGGCGGGGAAGAAATGAATTGCCTTGAAAAAGTGAACAGCTTAGATTACAACCTTACCCTCTACACACCTATGAACAACGATGCAGTGCTAAGTAAAGCCAGAGTGCACTGGTGCGGAAATTCGGTAACAGTAGCTGAAACCTCCCGTGAACTCCCGATGCTCGTCGAAGGAGCCTCATGGAGTCTGTTCAGGATAGACGACACCCACTCGCGCCTTTTGCTCATAGACCCCGGATACGTCTCGCCCTCGAAGATTAAGGCAAGAATAATGCTTCAGAATGCCAGACCTATCAAGGCCACAGACATTCTTACGGGCGAAGAAATAGAAACCGGCAAAGACATCATAACGATAGAAGTCCCTGCCGGTTCGATGAGATTTATAGATTTTGAGTATCTTAATAGGTAGCAATCCGACAATTAGACGAGTTGACAAGGCTGCCATCCAGGCGGTAACATAGTTCAACTCGTCTACTTATCAACTCGTAACTGAAGCCTTATTATTTAATTTTCTTGCTATAGTCCAGAGCTTTACCCATATACGGATACTTGTCGAAGATATCCCCTTTGCCGTACATTCTCGGGTCGCCGGTTCTCTTCAGCTCATTCTCCATACGTTTTCTCAGCTTGTCCATCACCTTTCTGTATTCAGGGTTCAACGCCTGATTCTTCATGCAGTGTGGATCCTCCTTAATGAGGTAGAACTCCTCGCCCGGGCGTTTTGCGAACGCCATTTCGTTGTAGCGGTAATCCTTGTCGCCTGGTTTCAGTCCCGTCAGGTACGACTTCGTAGGCGAGTTGTCGCAGTTTCTGTAGTCATACTCTGGATTTCCCACCGGCCATCTTTCCGGCTTATAGTTCACCACATACAGATATTCGTCCGTTCTTATGGCTCTCACCGGATAACCCAAGTTCACTCCATCCTCATTGGCGCGTCCCACATCGTGTCTTTCCTTAATCAGAATCATATGGTCGCGCTTCTTGTCTATGCGTCCGCTTTTCTTCGATGTGAGCAGGTTTATGAAGCTCTTTCCCGTCATGCCGAAGTTTCCGTCTATCTGTGCAGCCTCCAGCAGGGTAGGAGCGATGTCGTGGAAACCGATAAAGTCGTCTACCGAGCGTCCGCCCATTACCTTACCCTTCCAGTATACTATGAACGGCACATGAAAGCCTTCCTCATATATCTGTCCCTTGATACGAGGAAACGGCATGCCATGATCTGATGTCACTACAATCATGGTATTCTCCAGCATACCTTTCTCCTTGAGAATCTGTACCGCCTCGCCCACATGCTTGTCGAACCATTCCACCTCCACGGCATAGTCCATTATGTCCCCCCTCACTATCTCGTTGTCCGGATAGAAAGGCTGCACATACACGCTGTCGATGCTCTTCCCGTTCTTCTTCCATGAGTCCTTCTCGTAGAATCTGTGCGGTTCCTTACAACCCAGCCAGAAGCAGAAAGGCTTTCCCTCTTTGTTATCGTCGAGGAATGCCCTGAAGTTGCCCGAGTAGTCAGTGTTGAAGATACCCTTTGCCGGTCTGTCCTTCACCGTCAGCTTGTTATACTCCGGTCCTGCAGGGTTGTCCTTTGTGTCGTACGTTCCGGGACCCCAACCTTTGCCCGTATACCCCACGTAATAACCGTTCTCCATCAACACCTGCGGATAGAGTGTGAACTCCGCCGGGAAATGCGGAAAATGGTTGGTAGCTTCCTTCAGCTGCCACGAGTATTTCCCCGTCAGGATGCACGCTCTCGACGGAGCACTCTTAGGGTTCTGCGTATAAGCGTTTGTAAACACCACTCCTTCCGATGCCAGAGCATCGATAGCCGGAGTATTACAGTTTCTTCCTCCATAAGCTCCGAAGCTTTCTCTCGAAGCGTCGTCGGCAATACAGAACAGTATGTTAGGCTGTTCGTTTTCCCCCATCACCGCTGCCGAAGTCGCAAGCAAGGGGAGTAGAGTCAGTTTGTTTTTAAGCATGGTTTTTTAGTTGTTAGTTGTTAGATTTTATTTGTTAGTTGTTAGACTTCAGAAACTCAACAGTTTCAAATCCTATGAGATGATATCCCGCCAGGTTCGGATGATGGTCGTAGTACCACTCCTTGTATCTTCCTAAGATAGGGTCCAGAGAGTTGTCGTCCGCCAGCACCACCTTCCGCGTCCTGCCCTTCTGCGTATAGTCATACGTGAAAGGCTTCAGCCACTCGTGATACTTCTTGTCCACCTTCTCAAGGTCAATCCTCCTCACATGATAAGTGTTCGGTCCGGACTTCATCACAGCCTCCTTATAGGGCGTATAGATATCAAACAGAGGCAGCCCCATATCCTCCGCCACCTCCTTTATCAGTCCGTTCACCACCTCACATTCCTCGAACGGCATGAAAGGCACAATCGTCATCACCACAAGCCTCGACCCGTCGAAATCCCCCTCAATCCTCCTCAGCAGCGATTTCAGGTTTTCGGGGAACTCCTTCTTCAGGTTTTTACACTTGAACCAGTCGTTTATGCCATACCTCACGAAGATATAATCCGGTTTTCTATCCTTCAGAGGCGCTATCTCCTCCTCATACCGTCCACTTTCCACCACCGAGAGAGCCGTTTCTCCACCACGGCTGCTGTTTATCACCTTTACAGCCGGCATCGAAGGCTCCAATGCCGCAAGCTGCTCTATCATTTCCTCCAGATGAATCCCGTCCGGCTTTACCCGTCGCGGAGTCGCCCCCTTCGTAGTGCTGTCGCCTATTAGCAGCACCGTCAGCGTATCCCTCTCCGCTGCCGATGCTACACCCGGCGCACACATCAGCAGCGCAATACACAAGCACAGCGTCTTCATTTCTTCTCCTTTTTATTTTTCTTACTGTCCTTTCTTGCTTCCGACGCGAATTTCTTGTACTTGTCACAAATCTCCCCGTCCGTCAGCTTCTTCCATTCCTCCGGATAGTTCCTCATCACATAACCCCTCACGTCGCCCATATCCTCCGGCACCCTTCTGTCCATGTCTTTCAGTCCGCAGTCCTTATGCCTCTTCTGCCAACTGTCCATTCTGAACCTCATATCCTTCAGCACGTTTTCATACTGCGGCAATCCGGCAAGGTTTCTTGTCTCGTGTGGGTCGTTCCTCAGGTCATACAGCTCCTCGGCCGGTTTCTTCTCCTCCATGAACTGCATCTGCACACTGCTCAGCCTGCCATCCTTTTTCAGCTCTCTCAGCACATGAATAGCCGGACGGTGAAACTCCAAATACTGCTGATGCTCGTCCCATCCCTTCTCCGGCATATAGTTCCTTATGTACTTATACCTCTCGGTATTAATGGAGCGCATACAGTCTATTATCTCGTCCCAGTTGTCGCGTGCGGCATAGAACGTGTCGCGTCCCCTTGCAGCCTTGCCCGTAGCGCGGTCGAACAGAGGCTTGCCGTCAAGATAGTCAGGCATCTCCGCACCGGCCAGGTCCAGAACAGTGGCCGATATGTCGAGAGTGCTCACCAGTTCCTTCACCTCAGACGGCCTGATGCCCTTTCCCCACGCAATCATCGGAATCTTCACCCCCGGTTCGTACAGATAACCCTTGCCTTTCACCTCACATCTTCCGTTGTCGCCAATGAAGAACACGATAGTATTATCCATCATCCCCTTCCTCTTCAGTTCGTCCATGAGCATCCCCACCTCATTATCCATATATTCCACCTGATCCAGATACGAAGCCCACTGCCTGCGCACCCTCGCATCGTCCGGCAGATAAGGAGGCAGCTCCACACTGTCCGGGTTCACCGGATGCTCCGACCCCGCTGTTACCCTCTTCCACCAGTCCCCCCTGTGCGTCACCACAAGCTGCACCTGAGCAAAGAACGGCTGGTCCTCCGGCGTAAACTCATCATACTTGTCGAACAGTCCGAACTTGTTTTTTCCGTTCCATTCTCCGAGCGGTGTATGTTTGAAGTTGCAGTCTGTCTTTCTACCCTTGTTCATGACATTCGAGTTGCCCAATATGCACGTATACCCCGCTTCCCTGAGATAATAAGTGATGGGCTTCACCCCATCGCCGAGCGGCACATCCCTGTTGCTCCTGTGATTATGAGCATTGATTACTGTTTGATGCACCCCCGTCATCATAGCCGAGCGGCTTGGCGAGCTTATGGGAGCCGTACAGCACGCTGCGCGGTATATCACCCCCTCCTCAACCATCCTGTTCAGGTTAGGCGTACGCACCGCCTTCATTCCGTAACACTCCAGGTCCTGTCCCATATCCTCCGCCATAATCCAAAGGATATTGGGCTTTTGCTGAATTTGAGCGGCAGTCGTCATGCCTATGAAGGCGGCTGCCGTTGTTACTTTAATTTTTCTGTTCATAGTCTAATAGATTATCTTATTTCCACTTCCATATCACCCTTAAGTTGTCCGTCGCTTACGATAATTCTTGCCTTTCCCTTTCTTTCACCAATCCGTATCAGAGCAGTGGCTATACCAGCTTCAGCTTTCACTCCGTCCCTATTCATCAGTTCTATGCCTTCAGGCAGTGTGATATCGATAAACTCCTCATAGTCTGGGTTTACTGTACCGTTTTCATCTCTGGCAGAGATATACACGAATGCTACGTCGTTGCATCCTGCCTCAATGGGTTTTCCGCTGATGTCTATGTCGCAATGCAGCTTTACTGGAGCTTGAGGAGTAACTACTGAGTCTTCTAGCACCTTTTTCCCGTTGCAGAAAGCCACAGCTCTGAGCTCTCCTTTCTCGAACCCTCTGGTCTTGAAAGTAAATGGTGGATGCTTCAGGTTTGTTGAGATTGCATCACTATCTGGTTTCTGTCTACCTATGAGCTTTCCGTTGAGATAGAGTTCTACCTCATCCGCATTGCTGAATACCTTCACGTCTGTAGGAGATTTGCTGTTCCAATAAGACGCTATTTTCAGCACGCAGTCCTCTTCGCACTTCATATCCCTTTGACTGCTGTAGAAGTAGTATGCGAATTTCGGTAAACGGAAGATATCCATAACCCCCGAAGCCTCTATGTCATCGTGATAGCCGCGGTTGTAGTCAAACATCACCCAGTATCCATCACCTGTAGCAGGAATGTTCATATTATCGTTATGCGCTTCCTGCACATTGCGAGCCTGGCGCAGCAGTCTTTCTTCTCCGTTCTTTCTGAACTGCCTGCTCGAAAATTCCAGTCTCATGTTCTTCGGCATCTTGTGTTGGTTCAGCCCAGCATTATTGGAATAATACTCCCAGTCGCCGTATTCAGATACTATATACGGTTTGTCGAATGTCATCCTGTCCTTGTGGAGTATGCGGTGTTGTCTTGCCTGGAAATAAATGTCATATACCTCAGGCATCCATCCGCATGAATACACGTTTTCGCCGGGATATTCCTTATGTACTATACTGTCTAAAACCTCCATGAAATCTATAGGCATCTTTGTTTCGTTGAGCGATACTTCCCATGCCATCACGCACGGATGGTTTCTGTCCCGTCGTACCAACTGTCGAGCCGAGCGGTAACACTGGTTGCGAAATGCATCATTGTCGGCAAAATACTGCCATCCCAATATAGCATCTGCCACCACAAGACCTAACTCGTCGCATGCATCCATAAAGGCCGGCGAATGAGGATAGTGAGACAGGCGAACATAATCAAACCCAGCTTTCTTTATCTTATATGCATCTCTATATTGTGCATTGTCGGACAGTGCATAGCCTATGTATGGGTACTCCTGATGGCGGTTCACCCCACGCAGGTAAGTCTTTTTTCCGTTTATGTAAAGCTGATTGTCCTTGAACTCGAACTTCCTTATCCCGAATCTCTCCGTATTTCTGTCCATTACCATTCCGTCCTCGTCATAGATGGTAGTCTCCAATGTGTAGAGCGTAGGGCTGTCAGGTGACCACAACGCAGGGCTGTCCATTTCCACCGTGTAGCACCACGTATTCCCCTGCTTCCCTTTTCTCAGGATTATGTCTGCCGTAACCTCTTCTACTATATCGTTTCCTTTTTTTATCACATGCTTTATTCTTGCTCCTTTGTCATTCTCCCCCTCGTTTATCACGTGAGTCTGTATTTTCACTTCAGACATTTTCTCGTTCACTGTAGGGAATGTAATGAACACACCTCCTCCTGCTTCTATATCTGCAATCGAGGGATTAGAAATGTAGATATTGTTTTTCTCTATGAAGTTCACCTCTCTATAGAGCCCTCCATACATGTTGAAGTCCAAAATCTTAAGCGGTTTCGGTCCTGTAGTAGGATTGTCTCTGTTGTCCAGCCTTACGCGTATAGTGTTATCCTTTTCTTTCACATAGTCCGTAATATCTGCAGCCACAGGCAGATATCCTCCCATGTCTTTTTTCAGATGCTTGTCGTTTATCCAAATATCAATCACGTTCATAGCACCTTCAAACTCGATGAAATATTTCTTCTCTTTGCTGAAGTTTGAAATGTCGAAGGTTTTGTGGTACCAGCATATTCCCTGCCACTGGTCGTTCACCACGAGAGGTTCTATGTTTGCCGTATGTGGTAATCTTACGTTCTCCCAGCTGTCCGTCTCGAAGTCTGTAGCTGAATAATCTATATGATAATTTAAAGTGTCCTCTACTATGTGGAAAGCCCAATTCCCGTTAAAGTCGGTTTGGTCATTTTTTCCAGTCCGACCGCATGAGAGGAGTAAGGATGCGACCAGCGTTGTTGATAGAATGGATTTTAGTTTCATGGTTTATAAATAATTAAATAAGGGTTTTTTATTACCGCAAAATAATAAAATTCACGTAATAATAATGTATCTTTAAGTACATAATAAGTATCTTTTAAAAAAAAGAAGATATATGATGGACTCTTGAACAGAAGATAATGAAGAGTCTTTATCGTTTGACATGTATCAAACTAAATAAGGAAAGAACTTAATGTTATAAAGGAGTCTGTACATTACTTATTATTTAATTAAACGATTATCTACTATGGTTGATTTTGATATATTACCCTTAGCTACATTTAAAATACTTATAGCTACCGTTTGCTTTATGTGTTACTATACTTTTGCATTAGTGAAAATATAGTTTAACCATAAAATTTAGAATTACATGAATTTTAAAATTACTACAGTTAAATCTTTTGTATTTGCGGGTTTTCTAACTATTGCTTCGGATGCATCGGCAGGTATCAATTATTTATATAATAATGTATACTCAGAATCATTTCTGTCTAATTCAAATAAGGAAGAAGAAGCTTCGGGTAAAATAAATGAACTGCGCAAACTTATAGCCAAAGCAAAAAAATCAGGCATAAACACTTTAAAAGAAGAGACGGCTTTGCGTACGGCTGAAATTTTTATGGGATATGCTAAATGGGATGAAAATAACATTGATGCTAATGTGAAAAACTTTTCATTGGTGAAAAAGTATAAGAATGAATCTGAAAAATATGCAAAACTTCTTCCGGATTTTGAACGACAGGAAATTATAGAGATGATGAATTCTTCAATCTCAGAACTTGAAGCGGTGATGAGAGGGGAACTCAAGCGCTTGCCTACACCTGTTGTGGATTGGACTAAGGTGAAAGTTGATAAGGATATGTTGGTTTACGAAGGCAAGCCTGTCTTTCTTGCTGACTGGACATGGAAACCTCGTATAAAGGAGTATATCGAATATCATGGTAATCTTGACGGATTCTTCATGACAAATGCAAATGTCATCAATAATAAAGGGGATATCAGCCCAAAAGTCATTAATGAACTGCAGGAAAAAGAAGACGGAAGTATAGGTTTTGTATTCTTGAATCATTCAAACTTCCCGAAATGGGCAGAAAAGAAGGATCCTACTGTGAAAGATGGTCCGGGTATTAAATATACAATGTATGATATCAACCATCCGCTTGCAAGGCAGGTGAATTCTGATTTGATTAAAGGTACAGTACCGTATATGGCAGGAAAGCAATACACAGGCTTGGGGTATATGCTTTGTAATGAACCTCACTGGAACTGCATAGAGAAGACTTGGGCTTCGGCACCTATATCAGAATATGCTTATGAAGAATTCAGAAAATGGCTTAAGAACAAACATGGTAACATTGACCGGTTGAACGAGTTGTGGAGCACGTCTTATAAAGACTTCTCATCTGTGGACGGGCCGAGAATAATGCAAGCGTCAATGCAGGGTTCTCCAATGTATTTTGATTTTATGGCTTTCAATATGGACAGAGTAACAGAATGGTTTTCTTTCCTGAAGAATGAAATCAGGAAATACGACCCACAGGCTAAGACTCATATCAAGATTATGCCAAATCTTTGGTCAGACAATAAGCGTGACAGTGGTATAGACCTTGAAGCTCTTACGAGAAACAGTGAGATAATAGGAAACGATGCCAGTTCATGCGGTGCATGGATGTGGGGAAAACCTAAATCTTGGGAGAAAAACTATGCATTTGACTGGGTGGAAATATGTATGGCATACGACTTTATGAAGTCAGTGAGTCCTGACAAAGTGATGTTCAATACCGAAGGACATATGCTTTCTACAGGCAAGTACAGAGATTTATATCAAACAAAAGAATATGCCAGAGGTAATTATTGGTTGGCAACCATTCATGGACTTACTGCAACCCAGACATGGTACTGGTGCAGAAGAGAAGATGGGTCTTCAAGAGGTCATTCCGACTCTAATGGTTACGCAGCTTCGAATAATCACCAGCCGAGGATTGTCAATGAAGTGCATGCCACAATGATAGACCTGAACTCCGTGTCGGACTACATTATGTCGTTCCAGCGTCAGCGCAAGCCTTTGAGAATTTTCTACACTAAAGCATCGTCTATAAACAAAGCGGAGCACATGAACGATGTATTAAGAATTTATGAGAAACTCAATTTCAGTGGTCTTCCAATAGGATTTGCCACAGAAGGAATTCTGAAAAACAATCCTCATGAATGGGATGCAATAGTAGTATATAAGACTCCTTATGCTTTCAAATCTGATATAGAAACTGTACAGAAGTATCTTGACGAGTGTGGAACTGTCATTATTGACAACGAAAGTTTCAAGACTGACGAGTATGGCAGAAAGATTGATTTGACCTTAAAACAAGGTAAAGGTAAGCTTATTGTAGTGTCAACACTAAATGAGATGAAAAACGAGGCATTGGCTGCTGTAAAATCAAATAAAGGAATGCCTATGATTTCTATTGCTGAAACAAATGACAGAAACATGCCTGGATGCGAATGGAGAGTTATAGCAAAAGATAAAAATAAGTATATTGTAAACATTGTTAATATAGGAAAGTCGGATGCTACAGTCAGTATGTCTGCTGCTAAAGGAAATATCAAGTCTGTAAGCGAAGTACTCACAGGCCTTAAATCTGCAACAAAGATAGTATTGAAACCTAATGATGTACAATTGCTTGAAGTGAGTTTAGAATAGAAATATCATGTCTATTAAAAAAAGAGAATGGGAACATTCTCTTTTTTTGTTTATTACCATAAAAATATTTAGTTTTGTTATCAAATAACTTAATATTCTTATTATACTCCTTTTATGAAACATTTTGTGTGCTATATAATATTTATGATGACCGCTATTAGTATGTTTTCAAGTAATGAAAATATATTATCATTATGTAATATAAATAATGTAAATATCTCTAATGGTTTGTCTCATAATGGAGTAACGGCAACAATGCGAGATTCGAGAGGATATTTGTGGATTTGTACATACGATGGTTTAAATCAATATAATGGATTTACCGTAAAGATATACAAAAACACATTATCTGAGAATCTATTCAATAGCAATAGAATCAGGTGTATTGCAGAAGATGAATATGGCAGATTATGGCTTGGAACCGATGAAGGAATTACAGTCTTTGACTATGATAAATATAAGTTCTATCGTTTATCTGTAGACAATAAGAATGAATTCAAGTCGAATTTTAATTTTATAATACGACGAATTATGTTTGACAAACATAGAAAAATTATGATTTGTCTTTCTGAAAGTAACGGTATATTGGAGTATGATATGAATTTATCGTTAGTTACTAATATATCATATCCTAAAAGACTTGAAGCTAATGATTTATGTGCGATAGATGCCAATAATTATCTTTTGTCTTCTAATATTGGAATATTTTGTTATAATACAACTAATAAAGAATTATACAAGATTAATAATGATAAGATAAAAGACTCTTCTTGTTTGCGAGTGTCGAGAAATAATAATATATATATAAGCAGTGGCTCTATCCTATATGATTGCAGCCATGTAGTTGACAATGGTATTCTTTCTGAAATAAAAATACATAATACGTTTAATATAGGAAGTGCTATAAAAACGTTTGAATTGGAGGATAATGAAAGGATATGGATAGGTACTGTAAATGATGGTGTAATGGTTTATCCATCAGACGGTAACTCTGAATATCAAATGAAATTACTTGACTACAAAAGGATTAGTGAGATATCGTTTTTAGACAATAGCTATTGTATATCTACATTCGATGGAGGTATTCATTTTTACAGCTTTAAAAATGAAATCTTCAAGAAAGTTGATTTCAAAGGATTCAAATTTTATCAAGTAGCCGCGTACGGTGATGGCTTATTGGCAAAAAATAACAAATCTCTTTATCTTTATGATTTCAGACAGAATAAAATCTCAGAATTTGCTTCTGTCATTAGTAAGGAATTACAAAACAATGTTAAGTCTTTTTATGTAGATTCATTAGACAGACTGTGGATTCTAACTAAAGAGAACCGATTGTTCTCTTATGATAAGAATACCAAACTTAAAGAATACAAGGACGTTAAGCTGTTATTATTGAAAGACGACTCCCCTCAGATTTTTTATTCAGATCCTATGGGCAATATTTGGTTAGGGTATATAGATAATCTTTATCGTATCTCTTTTACTTCTGACCATGAGATAGACGAAGTGGAATCGATACATCAAAATGTAATGTTTGATTCTTGTGGCATATCTAAGATACGAGCAATGTATTGGGATAGTAGAACTTCATCTATGTTTGTAGGAACAGATGTGCAAGGAATGTATCAATTATATATTGACAGACAGAAACCTATAAAGGATATCAAGATAGAACATTATATGTTTGACAAAGGAGATAAACATTCTCTTTCCAGTAATTTTGTGTCAAGCATTATACGTGATAAAAGTGGAATATTATGGTTTGGAACTGAACAAGGAGGTTTATGTAGGGCTATAGAAGAGGATGGACAAAGGATGAAGTTTATTTCCTATTCAGAAGAAGATGGTTTGTCAAATAATGTAGTAAAAAGCTTACTGGGTGATAAATCAGGAAATTTATGGATTGCAACTAATATAGGATTGAACATTTATAGAAATGATAGTGGTTCTTTTCATGTTTATAGAACATCTGATGGTCTTCCTTTTGATGATTTCTGGTACGCAAGTTTTATGATGAATGACGGAACATTGGTTTTTTCTAAATTTGAAGGATTTTGCTATTTTAATCCGGATTTGCTTCCCAATAAAGAGGAACTTCCACAATTACATATTAGATCTTTTAATGTATTGAGTGATAAAATATTACCGAATGAAATATATAATGATAGAATTATTATTGATTCAAGACTGTCTGATAATGATGTTTTAAATCTTAAATATAATGAAAATAGTATCTCTTTTGATATTGATGCTTTATACTCTAAGGTGGCTACCGATCATTTTATAAGATATAAGCTTGAGCCGCTAAATGATGAATGGATTCAAATACCGGCAAAAGATCAAAAACTTTCTTTTAATGGTCTTAAACCCGATAACTATAGACTCTCTTTGTCTGCTTCTAATTCATTTGATGAATGGACTAAGCCCATTTCTATAGGTATAAACATAGCTCCTCCATTTAGCAGGTCTGCAATTGCATATGTGATTTATGTTCTGCTGGCTCTTTTGTTTATTTCAATTATTGTGTATAATCTTATGCGTGTTCAAAGATTAAAGTATGAGTTACGAGAAGAAGCTATACAGAAAAGGAGTTTAGAATTGTTGAATATAGAGAAACAGAGATTTTTTTCTAATATTTCACATGAACTTAAAACACCTCTTACTTTAATTCTTGCCCCTATTACAGTGTTATCAGAAAGATTTTTACTTGATATTGATGTAAAAGAAAAGCTTGCTATAATAAAGCGACAGGCTAAGAAGATGCTTAATTTAATTGAATTGTCTCATGAACTTCAATTAAATGAACGGAATATGTTAAAGGTGAAACCATGTATGTTTTCATTCAATAAATTCTTAAAAGATATTACTGAAGATTTTATGTTTATGGCAAAATACGATAATAAAGATTTTGTTGTAAACTATCCTAATAAAAATGTAAACGTTTATGCTGATTACAGTATGATAGAGCAGATGTTGAATAATCTTCTTACCAATTCTTTTAAACATACCGTTCAGAGAGACAAAGTAGGTATAGATATTTCTTATCATGATCAACTTTTAACTATTAAAGTGTATGATACAGGTGATGGCATATCAGAAAAAGACCTACCTTATATATTTGATAGATTTTATCAGGCCTCTAATCAGGGCTTGAAAAACATAGGAGGAACAGGTATAGGTCTGGCATTCACAAAACGTCTTATAGAGCTGCATTCAGGTAATATTGGTGTTGAAAGCAAATTAGGAGAAGGTTCTACTTTTACTGTAAATCTACCTATCATACAAAATGTAACAGAGACTGATGTTATTGATGAAACTAATGAGCAAGAAGGTGAAACTGATTTATATGTTGGAGATTGGGATATAAAATCAATTGAGATAGATTCTAAATATTTACGTTTTTTGGTCTATTTAGTTGAAGATAATACAGAGATGCGTTCTTTCCTGACTGAGATTATTGGTCAGTTTTTTACAGTCAAATCATTTGCTAATGGTAAAGAATGTCTGGATGGTATGAATAAAGAGTGGCCTGACATAATAGTAAGCGATGTTATGATGCCGGAGATGGATGGTAATGAACTGTGCAATGTGATAAAATCAGATTTAAAGACAAGCCATATCCCTGTAATACTATTGACCGCATGTAATACAGTAGATGACAAGATTAAGGGATTACAGTCCGGTGCTGACGCTTATATTCCTAAACCATTCTATCCTAAGCATGTGTTGACCAGAATATGCACATTATTAGATAATAGAGCTAAATTATGGGAAAGATTTCAATCTGGTGTACCATTGAATATCGCTGCTAACGAGAATGAAGTTTCAGCAAAGGACAATGAATTTATATGTGCATTATATGCTAAATTTAATGAATATGTTGATGATGAATGTGTTGATATGGAACTTTTAGCAAAAGAAATAGGAGTAAATCGTTCATTATTTTTTCAAAAAGTTAAAGCTCTTACAAATGATTCTCCATTTGAATTATTGAAGAATTACCGACTCCAAAGAGCGGCGGAACTTTTAGTTAAAGAAGAATATAATGTTAATGAAGTTTGTATGATGACAGGATTTAAGAGCAGAACTCATTTCAGCAGACTCTTTAAAGAAAAATATGGAGTTGCTCCGAGTAAATATAAGGAAAGCGTGGTAAATAGAATCTGATAATGACTTAAATACTCAGAAATACATATTAATTATTTATTGCTACACAAACCTTTATTCATAAGATTATATTTGCATATGAAATTTAAAACCTAATAATCTTATGAATAAAAGTTTAATCTATCTTTTAGGCATATTCTTGTCATTTATATTTATTAATCAGGCAAGGGCTGTCTCTGATTCAACAAGGGTACATAAATGGTATTGCTTGGGAACTGGTAGTAGTGAAATACCTGAGAGAAGTAAAACAGTTAATTGTGATGTTGCGGTAATAGGGGCTGGGATGTCTGGTATAAGCGCTGCGGTAGCTGCTGCCCGGCAAGGCGCAGATGTTGTTCTTATAAACGACCGTCCTGTGTTAGGGGGTAATGCTTCAAGTGAAATTAGAGTTACTGTAAATGGGGTTCAGACTTTAAAAGCTAAGAATCCCGTTGAACGTGAAACCGGAATCATTGAAGAGATACTTCTTGAAAATAAAAAATACAATCCGCAAGAGTCATATCCCATTTGGGATCATGTTTTGTATGATTATGTAGTAAGGCAACCTAATCTGAGACTAATGCTGAACACGCAGGCTATAAAGGCTATAATGGATGGTGAACGTATAAAGTCTGCTTTTTGCTGGCAATCTACTACCGAAACAGAAGTTGTTATAAATGCTAAAATCTTTGTTGACTGTTCTGGAGATGGGCTTTTTGCTGCAACTTCAGGAGCCGAATATCGTACTGGACGCGAAGGAAAAGCTGAATTTGGAGAGAAATACGCTCCGGATGAACTGGACGGATGGATGATGGGGGAGAGTATAATGATGATAACCAAAGATATGGGGCGTCCAGTACCTTTCTATCCGCCGTCTTATACAAAGAAGTTTGACGCTTCAAAGGCTGTTGATCGTAAAATCAAAAACCTTAAGGAGGGGTTTTGGTGGGTAGAGCTTGGTAGTCCTAAAGATATTATAGCAGACCGTGAAAAGAATAGACATGATTTGATGGCCTATTTTTATGGAGTGTGGGATTATGTCAAAAATTCAGGTGAGTATCCAGAGGCTGCAAATTTGGCCTTGGAATGGGTGGGATCCCTTCCTGGTAAGCGCGAGTCAAGACGTTTTATGGGTGATTATATTCTGACTGAAAAAGACCTGCTTAGCTATAAACATTTCGATGATGCTGTGGCTTGGGGAGGGTGGTCTTTAGATGAACATTGTCCGGGTGGGATTTTGTCATTGGATCAGCGTCCGAGTTATTTCCACGAACGTTTTAAAAAAGTGTATGAAATACCTTATCGTTGTCTTTATTCAAAGAATGTTCCTAATTTAATGTTTGCAGGACGTAATGTTAGTGTGTCGCATATGGCTCTATCCTCTACTCGCATAATTGGTACTTGCTGTATGATGGGACAGGCTGTTGGTGTGGCGACTGCTATGTGTATAGAAAAAAATATAAATCCGCGCGAAATATATCTTTCTTATATTGATGAACTTCAAGAAAGAATGTTACGAAACGATTACTATATTCCTAACAGACCGGCTAATGACTCTAATGATCTAACTCGAACTGTAGATAAAGTTTGGGCTACTTCTACATCATCAGGTGATGTCCATAATTTGTTTGATGGTGTAGCAAGAGATGAAGAAAATAAAATTCATCATTGGCAGTCTGATGGTTTGAATGAAAAGTTGTTCTTGGAGTGGAAAAAGCCTGTTGAAATGTCGAGTGTAGAAATAAAGTTTGACACAAATCTTCATAGAAAGATAATGATGCATAAGAATCCGGCAAAGAATTTTGATCAAGTTCCTGGTATGCCTCCTGAACTTGTTAAAACATTCTCGGTAGATGTTTATTCTAAGGGACGATGGCATACTGTGGGTGAAATTACTGATAATATAAAAAGATTTGTTCCAGTCAGTTTCCCGGCAATGTCAGTGACTAAGGTAAGAATTAATTTGAAAGAAACTTACGGATGTCCACATATCAGACTTTATGAGGTTAGATGTTATTGATATTAATATTCTTGTTTTTTATATTTAATATTATGCGAATGAAATTTACTTTTTTGTTGTTATCGGTTTTTATTTTTAATATGCTGCTTACAGCATCTTGTTCCTCAAATATTCATGGTGACCTGAATTTTACAATATCATTAGAAGAAGGCGATGATGCTACGTCATGTGTTTATAACATAATTAATAAACTTAGTTATGATGCCGCTGCTACTATTTCTTTCGAAAAAGGTACTTATCATTTCTATCCTGAATTTGCTTACGAGAAATATTGTTATATTTCCAATCACAATGATGTGATGGCAAGAATAGCATTCATGCTTAAAGATAAAAGAAATCTGACCATTGACGGGAATGGTTCTAAGTTTATTTTTCATGGTAGGATGATTCCTTTTTTAATGGAAAAATGTAAAAATATCAGAGTGAAAAATCTTTCAATTGATTTTGCGGAACCGTTCCATAGCGAGTCAATTATAACATCGCATAACAGTGATGGCTCTTTTGATATGAGTATATCAAAGGAATATCCTTATGAAATACGTAACGGACAATTGGTTTTTGTTAAACCATATTACGAACATTCTTTGGGGCAGAGTATATTATATGACCCGACAAGAAAGGCTATTGCTTATCAAACAGAGATATATACACCTTTAACAACATTGACAAAAGTCAAAGAAAAGAATTATAAAGATTTTGAATATAAATATAAAACGGATTCAAAAGATGATTATATAAGATATAGAGGGAGACGTAATCAGTTGGAGGTAAAACAATTGAAACCCGGTCTTGTGAGAGTGTATAACCATAGGAAAAAAATGCCTCCAATAGGAATGGTATTAGCTTCAAAAGGAGAGCAGGGTGAAAATAGATTTGCACCAGCATTCAAGGCTAATGATACAGAGGACTTTTCAGCAGAAAATGTAATAGTTCATCATGCAGGAGGAATGGGATTTCTTTTTGAGAACTGTAGTAATGTGGATTTATATAAATGTGTCGTTGAACCATCTGGTAACAGGATGGTGTCGACTACTGCAGATGCTACTCATTTTGTAGGTTGTAGAGGAAAAGTTTCCCTTCGCAATTGTGTTTTTCATAATCAGCTTGACGATGCAATGAATGTTCATGGTGCATATCAGGAAGTTTATGAGATAATTGATGATAAAACTCTAAGAATGAGAGTTGGGCATTTTCAGCAATTAGGTTTCAGGCTTGCATGCACTGGAGATACAGTAGGATTGGTTCGTTTGTCTGATTCATTTCATGCCTATCATAAATTGACTGTAAAGGGGACGGATCAGATAAATGGACGCTATCAGATTGTATATCTGAATGAATCTATACCTGATAACATAAAAGTGGGCGATTTGCTTGAAAATCTTTCAGCTTACCCTGAAGTTTTAGTTGAAAATTGTGATATTAGTAGAAATAGAGCCAGAGGTTTGCTTATTTCTACTCCTAAAAAAACCGTTGTAAAAAATAATTATTTCTCTACAGAAATGGAAGCTATACTTCTCCCTGTTGAAAGTTCTTCTTGGTTTGAATCTGGTAATGCTGCAAATGTTACTATTGAGGATAATACTTTCCAAGATTGTACTATTGGCGGTATGGATAGAGGGGTTATATGCTTTAGAACAGATGAGAAAAATAAAAATATGGCTTTTAGTAATATTAATATTAAATCAAATACATTCAATCATTTTGACAATCTGATATTGCAAATCACTAACGTTGATGGGTTAACTTTTACAGATAATATTATAACTAACAGTGGAACATATCCACAACAATTTCCAGATAATCCGGTTATAAGTGTTGTGTGTTCAAAAAATTTAAAGTTTAATAACAACGTATATAAAGGAAAGGCAAATAAAATGCTTGAAGTAGTGGAGACTGAAGAAAAAATAGAATTTAAATAATTTATGCGAATTAGGAGCTGGCGCCCTGATTCAAAGATTAAAAATTAACATAAAAAAGTAGGCAATAGCTTGTGTAAAATAAGACTGTCGAGGATGTAAATTAAATTCTGCCATAAAAAAAAGAGAAACTACCTTTTTACAGATAGTCTCCCTTATTACATTTTAATTTTCAACCTCCTTTCCGTCTTTATATCTATAGATGTCAAGTTTTTCAGTAGTCATCCATGAAGAATAAGTCAATCTGAATCCATACTTATTTTCGATAGTTGTAAGAAATGATTCAAAGTCTTCATAACTTTCTGATTCTCTTAGCTCTTCTTTTGTCAATTCTATTATACTCAAAGCTCCAGTACTATTATCCAGTATCAATACAAATTTAGGTTCCATAATAATATAATAATGTGTCACCTTCTAAACTCCACCATGAAGAAAACTGTGGCGACAATAGTTTTTAAAGTTCAATCACATTCTCTCAGTATGTTGCATTTGTATCTTCTCAGCTCTCGGATATATCTTATTAGCCTTCTGAATAGCTGAGTAAACATTATTGGCACATACATGAAACTTAATCTTTTTACCACACTGAATAGCATAGAAGTGGTATTTGTAATAGTAATTCATAATCCGTAACGTTTGATTAATACACTTACTTGAGACGGTTTGAATTCTTTTCCTTGAGAAGTTACAAATCCTTCCTTATTCAGAATCCTCGCCATTTCTGATAATGATTTTTCTTCTTTAATCAGAACTCTAAGAAATGCGGCAGCTCTTTTGTTGTTTGGATTATCGAGTGCTTTCATCCTGTTGGTCCTGTTACTGTTTTCAATAGCCTTATCAAGTTTTTCCAAAAGATTTTCCGGTTTTCCCAGACTGAAACCTCTTGCTTTTTTAGCTTTCAAAGACTGTTTTGTTCTCTGTGATATAAGTCCTGCCTCATATTCCGCTATACTGCTTATGATATGAAGGACAAGTTTATTAGCCTTCGGGAAATCACAGAATACTATTTCCACATCACTTTCCAGGAGTTTGCTTGTGAATGCTACATTTCTGGATAGTCTGTCAAGCTTAGCCACTATCAATGTAGCCCCTGTTTTTCTACATTCTCCCAAAGCTTCTGAAAGTTTAGGCCTGTCAGATTTCTTTCCACTTTCTGTTTCTATATATTCAGAAATCGGAATTGTGTCCTTCAGGTATTTTTGTATTATTTCTCTCTGTGCTTCTACTCCAAGTCCTGAATTTTGTTGTTTCTTAGTGGACTGTCGGAGATAAGCAACATATTTCTGCTTCTCCATATTTGTTTAACCTTTCATTAACACTATTCACGGATACTAAACGAACGTTCAATAACCATTAAGTGATAATATCGGCGATTTGGTACCGCCTGTAGCGGTGTTTTGGTACCGCAGATTCACGTTGTCGGATTTTTCATATCGGTTAAGTGGTACCGCTCCAGAAAGTGTTCTTTGACATGATGGCTCAGCAGCGTGTGTAGCGGAAGTGTGGTACCGCCAGTCCGGCATCTTGACTGCAACTATAAACAAGTCTTTATTGTTCCGACAAAAGTCTTGCACGGATGCTTATATTAGTATTGGGATGGAACGTATGTGTCCATTCGAATCTAATGTAAACCGTCTAAACACAAGATTTATGTTAAGACAAAGAGAAATTATCAGCTTGCTCAACCAGGGGCAGTCACAGAATGCCATCTGTTCCCTTGTCCATTGCAGCAAGCGAAGTGTCTCGGAGGTAAGCAAGGCTGTACGGGACACAGGCAAGAGCTACGGAGAACTGCTTGCACTCTCCGACAGCGAGTTACTCACCGTCCTTTCACCACAAGCGGCATCACAGGTGGAGGATCCCCGCAAGGCTGAGCTTGAACGACTCATGCCAGAGGTGATGCGCCTGCTCAAGGGCAGACATGCCACCATGCAGTTCGTCCACGAGACCTTCTACAAGAAGAAGTGTCCTGAGGGCTACGGCTACACCCAGTTCAAGCTGCATGTCACAAAGTACCGCGAGTCGCATGACTACTCGTACCACAACAACTACGAGCCTGGAGAGCAGATGCAGATAGACTTTGCCGGCGACGCCCTCTACCTCACCGACCGCAGGACAGGCAAACCGCAGAAGCTCGTGGTGCTGGTATGCGTGATGCCCTATAGCAACCTGCCCTTCATGATGGCGATGCCCAAGGCCACGACCGAGTGGTTCTTCCATGGCCTGAACAAGGCTCTCGAGTTTATGGGCACATTGCCAAAGGAGGCGAAGAGCGACAACATGAAGCAGTGGGTGACCAAGTCAGAGCGCTACAGCCTCACCCTGTCTGACGGGACCGTGGAATGGGCCACATACTACGGCATCGAGCCTACAGCGTGCAGGGTTCGCCAGCCTCGCGACAAGGGACCTGTGGAGAGCGCCGTAAACAATCTCTATCACTATGTCTATGCCCGTATAGAGAATGACACATTCTATGAACTGGCCGACATCAACAGCCGCATCTGGGAACTTCTGGACGAGTACTGCTCCCTGCCTTACAAGGGCAGCAGCCGATGGGAGATATTTGAGAAATACGAGCTTCCGAACATGCGTCCACTGCCGCAGGAAATGTACCGCTTCCGTATGCGCAAGGAGGTGAAGCTTGGGTCGTCATATCACGTCTGCGTTGGCTCTGAACGCCACTTCTACAGTGTACCTTGCAAGTATGTCGGACAGACAGTCAAGGTCATGTGGGACGTGACGGCTGTCGAAATCTATGTGGAGGGCAGACTCGTATGGACACATGACCGCAAGTATGACCAATACGGCTATACCACCGTGAAGGAACACATGCCGGAGTCTCACCTTGCCTACGAGCACAGCCGCTCCCAGAATGCGGCAACGCTGATTGACCGCGCGCAGCGTGTCGGCCCGTTTACCAGGTGGGCGGTAGAGGACATACTCCAGCACACTACCTTCCCCCAGCAGGCTTACGGCACGTGCAACGGAGTGCTGTCACTTGGAAAGACTTACGGTTACGAACGTCTTGAATCGGCAGCCGCCCTGATGAAGGCCGAGGCAGGCAAGGCCGCATACAGGCTGCTTGCGAACATCCTGAGGAACAACAGGGACAAGGCTGCTGTCAACACCATCATATCAACGACTCCCCAGAACGACAACGTGCGTGGCGCATCTGCATACAGGGGCATTGTTTCATCCAAAGACAGGCAGGAACCATGAGCATGCAGACAACCATAACCCAACTCAAGGAACTGGGACTCCTTGGGATGGCAGAGGCCTTTGAAGCCATGATGATACTGCCCATGCAGAAACGCCCCGGACTCGAAAGATCCGTAGAGAAAATGGTACAGACAGAGATATGTATCAGGGACAGGAAAGTCACTGAAAGACTATTGAAGGCTGCCAAACTCAGATACAAGGTCTTCATCGAGAACATAACATGCTCCACAGAGCGCAACCTGACGGAAGACATGCTGGCGGAGGTTGCTGACTGCAACTTCGTACGCAGGGGCGACAACCTGCTCATTACAGGTCTGACAGGGTGCGGAAAGTCCTATCTCGCATGCGCACTTGGCTATCAGGCATGCACTCTCGAGCTGTCAACCCTTTATCTCAGCATGAACCATTTTGCTGATGAACTGGCAAAGGCGCGTCTTGAGGGCACATATCAGAAACTCATCAGGAGACTTGAAAAGAAAGACCTCATAATACTTGACGACTTCGGATTACAGCCTCTTACAGCGGAAGCTCGAATTGCATTGCTGACACTACTTGAGGACAGGTACGAGAAGAAGTCAGTCATCATAACATCTCAGTTGCCGCTGGAAAGATGGTATGACTACATTGCAGAACCGACACTTGCCGATGCCATCATGGACAGGCTGGTAAACTCTTCAGAGCATATAGAACTCAAGGGAGAAACTCTGCGTCATAAAAGAAGGGACAAGTAAGACTGCTTGAACTTGCTATCTTAGGGTGCCATGAGGTACCGTCCGCACGGCACCCTTTGACAGCGTGTATATCGGAACTTTGGTACCGGTACCATCAGACCGATATGTGCGGTACCACGCTTCCGCTCCGTGCGGTACCAACAGACCGATACGGCGGTACCATTTGGGCGATATTCTCAATTAAGGCAAGAGTTAAAACAGAAAATCCTGAGAAATTTCGGTTTTTCTGATATTCCTACTTTTCCCAGGATTCTTTTTCCCTTAGATTCCCTAAAACTCCATAATATGATATGTTTCAGAAATCCGTTTTTTATAGTCTTCCGTTTTTTCAATATTCTCATCTACCACAGAAATGAGTTTATCAAGAAAAACGTCTTCTATAGTTTTCACCTTTTCTCCATTTTCAGAAATTAGGTGCACTTCAAACAGATCTTTCCCTTCATCAAGAACAATCTGCACTTTTCCGGTATGCTTGAATCCGTTACATTCAAATTTAAGCCCTCCATCTATTACCTTCATACTTTTAGGTTCAACGCCCCAGGACATGAAAATTGTAATCTGTGTTTTTAGGATTGACCAGATATACTTAGCCAATTCCAAATCATAAGAATCATTCTTTTCCATACACATTATTATATATAGGGTAAACACTCATTTTCCACTACGACCTTCAGTTTCTTTGCTACCTCATGTGAAGCCTTATTTCTTGCATCGTAGTATCTGTTCACGTCGGCCTGTACATTTATAATTTCCCTTATAAGTCTGAACAGGTTTTGCTGTAGTGTCGGATGATAATACTTAACCGACTCTGCAAACATTTTATAATCAAAGCACGTATTATTCAGTGCATCTTCTAAAACCATGGCCACTTTGTATTCACGGCTTTCTTCGAGTTCATATCTTTCCATAAATCTTCTTCGTCCATTTGTTCATTAAAATCGTTATATATTCTCTGAAAATCCTCTACCTCAAGAAACGGATAATTGGTATGATACATTTCATAAAGGTCTTCCACTGATAAATTCGGGTCACAACTCAGTATATCCCATATCTCAGTTTCAGCATCCATTCCGTAATATCCATTATAATATCCCGAATCAAGATTTTCATGAGGATAGACTGACTGGCAATTCTCTATGATATGTTCTACCAGTCTAAGTAAGGCAATTTAGAAGGTCTTTCTTTACAGTAAATTCTTCATCTGAGTGGGGTTCATAATATCCACAACTCAGATTTATACAACTTACTCCCAGCCCCCTTTCTTTAAGTTCAAGTACATCAGTCATCATACCGGGTTTTTCTTTATATCCGAACCTCTCAAAACCGATGTCCCTTAAAAAATCATTGCTGCATAATGAGGTAAATGAAATATCCGTTATCAGATCTTCATATTCTCTTCTGTCAGGTTCTATAACAAATCTCGTATCTTCAAAGAAACCGAGGTCTGCATTTCTGCTACCGACACATCCTATTTCTTCTGATACAAAAAACGCTACTTTAATACATTCATACTTCTCCAGACATTTCAAAGCTATCCATATTCCATTCTTGTCATCAGCTCCAATTCCTTCTCTTCTTCTATTCTTGGGGCTGTAACCGAATATTATCTCTTCTGTTTCTATAGCCTTAAAGTCTTTTGAATGTTCTCTCTGCACCTGATCCAAGTGAGCTACAATACAGGGGTAAGTTTCTGAATTCCCCCTTATCATATATAAGTTTCCCACATGATCACTCCTGAATGTTACTCCAGGGATATGTTTCTTCACATAGCCCTTTATAAACTTCTTCATAGTCTTTTCGCTTCCGCTTGGGCTATGGATTTCATATAGTTTCTTCAATAAATTCATACTGCCATTTTAATTAGTTGATAACCGTATGGAAGATTAGAAAAACAGTCCACAGTGTCAAACAGTTCATCACCAAAACGGTAAAGTTTCTCCTTATCCAAAAGTTCATCGACTGTCTTTTCTGATATTGTTTTCTTTTCATACTCTCCAATAATACTGTTCCATTTATAGAAGCTGGTGATTTCATCCTCTGTTTCATAATAATCTTCGTCATAGTCAGAATAATACCAATTCTCTCGCTTATATTTGGCCTCTGCATTATCCAAACAGTCATCATTACAATAATATTCTTCTGTAATATCAGAATATTTACCTCTTGAAGTGACAAAATACTCTCCACATTCAGGACACTCCTCTACATCATCTTTATGATGAAATTCATCTTCACACTCTACCCATACAAAATCACTAAGGTCATTGGTATTACAGTAATATTCTCTACCACCGACATAAACACATGTAGTACTCTCACAATAATATCCGTGGTAATCATCATATTCTTTTTCTGAATTATCAAGGCAATCCTCAGTAGTTCCAAGATCCAGTTCACCATTACCATAGTTGTCTGCAATTCTTTTACCCATATTATACCATTTGAAACTGTCCTGATAGCTTAGAGTCTCATCCCATCCAAGATCACAGTCTATTGTAAATCTTTTACCGGATAGTGAATTTCCATCAACATTAACAAATGCGTTAGGTTCGTTACATGAGGCACCAATCCTCTTATAACCATCAATATATTTTCCTTTTATTAAAGTATCAATTAATGCCCTTTTCAGAATCTCATTACCTTCGCTTGAATACTGTCTTTCCGCAAGTCTCCATATTTTTCCGTCCTGATCCTTTACTTCATTAAAGATTATACATCTTGCAATAATCTTTCCTTCCTCATTCTCAAGATAGGCTGCACTTGCATTTACTGCATTCTCATAGAAACTGTGCTGTTCCTTGTCAACCATACACGAATCGAAATCACCCTCACAACAATCAGAAGAGTATATTCTTTCAAAATCCTTATTCACAAAAAGCTTGTTCTTCGGTAATTTCCCCATAGAATAGGTTTGCCATTCTGAAGCAAACTCCTCACAAAGGAAATTCAGTATTGTTTCCGGAAGAGTTTTTCCATAAGCTGTTTCAAGTATGATAGCCCTGTAAAATTTCCCGGCCTTCATTTTAAAGATTTTCTCTCCTTTCTCATAATTTATATATCTTACGGCTTTCATGTCACCATCTTCACATAATCCTTTATTCCCATCAGTCCCATAAGTTGAACTGTAGTAAGTTTTTCCAATCAGGTTCACACAATATGACAATGTTTCATCCTCCCCACCGCTTCTTATTATTTTTTCTATCACCGTATTCTTCATTGTTGTGATATCCGATATGTGGAGTAGTGTATAATCTCCTGAAACAACCGCATTATGTAGCAGTTCCTTATTCTTTATGAAAGCAAGCAGGATTTTATTCTTTCTGCTTTTGTTCCCATTACCATGTTTTACAATCCCGAAAAGCTCCTTGAACTCTTCGTAGTTTTTGAATTTATAGTATAGCATATTATCCTTATTTTAAGTTGTTGTTAATAAAAAAGGAGGACACATGACTTATACATCACATATCCTCCGTTATTGTAGATTCGCTTATTTATACAGCTACGCCATGCTCTACAAATTCATGGCAGCTTAAAGTATGCCTGTTATTATCTTAAAAGAAAGCTAACAACATATATTCGTTCTCTTGGTCTGATACAATCAAGAGCCTTTCCATTATTTCTATGATTTTCTCAACAGGTTCATCAAATTCACTCAAAGCTTCATCAATTTTCGTTCTTTTTTCCTCATCGAGTTTGTCATAGTTTTTCAGTTTTTCCAACCCATGCCTGAAGTCCTCTCTATTAACCTCAACATCATCATCCCAGCTTTCCCCATTATAAGAAATACCGAGTGCCGTCAAGAGGTTATGAAATTCAACCACTTTATTGTTAAATCCGAAAGAAGATGAATATTCGATTTCATACTTCTTCGCTACATGTAATTTTTGTCCCATATTTATCTATCCATTTTCCAAAGCTGTTTTTATAAGTTCTTTTTTCTCATAAGGGCAGGAATAGACAATTATAGCATCATCATCTTCCATACCGCTCCAGTTAACCTTTAGAATATTTCCACCATTTTCAGTTATAATATCTGTGTAATGGTTTATGTCCCCCGAATGCTCACAGTCAGGAACAATAAAATAATTCTTAACGTCCATAATATTCCTCCATATAGCACCTTTCACACAAGCTTCCAAAATTGTTCACTTCAGATCTGTTCAAAGGTTTGTCGCAATACTCACATTCTCTGACTATTTCATGGTGAGTTTCATAGACTGTCTGATACATTGATTTCTTGGCATTTTCTTTACCAAAAAGAAATTCCATGCTTTTCTGTTTCTTATTACTTTTCTTTCTCATTGTCTTTTTCGTTTTTAATTATTACTTCTGATTCAGTAAAATCTTCATCACAATGCAGACATTGAAAACTGTAACCTTTGATTTCAGACTTTATTAGTTCTCTGCCACAAATAGGACAGTAATATATCTTCTTCATATTCATAAGTTTTATAAAAGAAAAAGACCGGAGAGACATCATATTATTCTTGTTGTTCTATGATTATCTCCCCGGTCTAAGTTTCCGAGTTAAATTTACATGGTCATAATTTTCAGTGACCCTGCCACATTTGAAGTTTTGATATAGTTTTCATAAGGAAGGTCTGGAAATGCCTTCTTGAATGAAGCCAAGTCAAAACTACTTCTTGTCGTATCTGAAGTTCTGGTAATGCTTATACCTTCACCTCTCCAGTTGTTCACATCTAGGAAGATCATTGTTTCAAAAATGTCTTTCTTTATGATATTAAGTTCCTCTTCTGCCTCTTTCTTGGCTTGAATGAGTTTTATGATACGCTTCACCTTTCCTGATACTTCTTTAGGAAGCTCATAAGGATTCTGGAATTGCTCTCCTTTAAGTGTTGCATCCAATAGAGCCTTACATATATCACCGGGAATTCTATCTATTGGAACAAGTTCTGCTACATGATTTATCGTACCGTCCTTTTTTATCTTATTGCAGATATGGATAACCGTTAATTCCTTCACTATAGCACCCTTATTCTGCAATTCAAACAGATAAGCATAAATTGAGAGTTGGTATCTCGCTTTTGTTAATTGTGATTTGGTAAGCTTTGCATTAGAGTAAGTCTTTATATCACATAAACCGAACTCTGTATCACTTAATCTTGTAACCAGGTCTATATTACTGCTCCAATGTTCCATGTCTGAAACATTATATTCACAAGATTCAATATTCATTCCTTTTGTGAGCTTTCTGAAATCTTCCACCTCTAATGTACCGTCATGTTCAAACTCATTTATCAGACGTTCGATTGACTTATGTACTCCTGAACCATATTCTCCGGCTCTTTTAATAAGATATTCAGGACAATTATCATATTCCTGTCCTGCTACCTGTTTTTGTATGGCTTGAGTAATTCCAAAAAGTTGTTTGTTTCCAAGCCAGTATTCATGTTCCTCTTCCTTGAAGAGTATACCATTATTGATAAGTTCTATTCTTGCCATAATTTTATGAATTTAAAGTTTTTAATGCCTTCTTACGGTTTGTGAGAAGGTTTTTAAGTTCCGGATTGCTTTCTATCGCTTCTGTATAATCGAGATAGAGAGAAACCAATGATGTAACATCTTTAGCTGCAATTATTTCTGCTTTGATTGTAGCTGCTTCGTCTTTTACAGTGGGTTGTACTGGTTTTACCTGTGAACGAGTATTATTCTGTTGACGTTGTACAGGTTGATTTACATTACCTTTCTGCTGTGTAGTTACATTGTTAGTAGGCTGTTCGGAATCATCACATATATGCTCGAATCCATTGTATATATATAATCCTAAGCCATGTCTTGCTATAGCCCTTACCATACTTCTTTGAATTGCTGAATTACAATCAAATGTTGTGGCAGCTTCTATTCGCTTTTCTATGTATTGTTTGCTCTGCTTGTCATATACCTGTATCGTGTAGGGTACAGATTTCATAGCCCGATTGTTATAGTCCATTACCGGCAGCCAATCTTCATATTCAATACCATCGGCCTGAACGGATGTATGAACCATCAGCCCCATTTCACTTTCAAACACAGGGAGTCCTGTATTTGGGTTTGTGAAAATTTTATAAGTAGCTGAAGGATAAAATATTTTGAATACCTTCCATGCCTGACTCCATGAAATATAAGTCAGGTTTGCTTTCTTTTCAGTTTCCTCAGAGAGGTCAGCTGAATGTAATGCGTTGAACATAAGCGAACGACGTTCATCTGCTGTTGCATCAGCAGGAATCATAGGTTTGTTGAATTTACACATAATCCTTATCGTTTTTAATTGTTAGTATTAAGTTTTGATTTATACTTGGTGTTGACGTATTCAAGACAAAAGCTTCTTAAAACTTCTGCCTTATCTTTCTCATCATACACATAGTAGTGGGTTTGTGGATTCCCATAGTGGTCATCCCTTTTTACCGTTCCTCTAAAATCACCTTTCTTAAAGAAATACTGAAATGGTACTATTAAACTGGTATCTGTATTATCGAATTGGACATATACCATAACACTTAGTTTTCCCTTGTAGAGCCATAGTCCTTCTACCACAGAATTCCAATTATTTCCTTTTCTTCTGTCGGGATTAATGTAAAATTCATAATCCCTTGTACCTTTTCTTCTTCGTCCTGTTTCCTTGACGATTTTGAGTATGGTTTCTTCTGTTACTCTTCCTAATTCGGTCTGTGTCAGATTTTCTATAATTTCAATCTTTTTCACAGGTGTAGTTCTCTTAAAAAGTTCAATATTTACGTTTATCATTTCTGTTATTATTTAATGGTGAAACAAAAAGAGGAGGCATAGATTATCTCGGTTTATAATTCTGTTTTCTAATAAACTTTGATATTCTATACCTCCTCCGGTATCTTACTAAAAATAATTATTCAATGAACCATCCCCATTTATCATCTTCTCCCGATATTGCTTTCGTAATACCTAAAGATATATCATAAGCGTTTATAGTTCTTTCCATCATTGTATCGATGTAGTTATTCTTATAATTAGTGAGTAATTGATAAAAATTCCATCCGGACATGTTCTTTCCGAATGAAGCGAAATTTTCATCAGAATAGTAATCTCTCACAGCTGCGTTTATCTGAGCTTCATTCAATATCAGCTCCGGCAACTGAAGATCTGTCTTTACACTTTGAGGCAAGGCTTGGTACATCCTCGCTTTACCTAAAAATTGTGCAAAAGTTGTTACGTCAATAAATGTGTTCTTAAGAGTTCTCATTTCCTCGACATGCTTTATGTAATTGTATCTGCTGAAAAGTTCCATACAATATTTATACAAATCTGCTGTATTTGTCACTTTTATGTCAAGTTTAACTCCGTCTGTACTTAATAGCATGTTAGTGCATACCTGATTTAGGAATCCTACACCAACTCTAAAAAGCTGTTTCTGGCTGGCATTTTCAAGCAAGTTCGTTTCACTGTAAGACCTCACACCTACAATCTGTAATGTAAGATCATTTCCTTCAATGTTATAAGTTATACTTGGAATTTCTATAATAAACATCATTCTCTGATAATATGAGCCTGAATCTTCGTCTGTTAGATTTTCAACAAGCTTTCCTGAACCTTTACGTGTTCTTAGCTTCATTTCGTGACTGACCCTTATGTTAGGCTCCAAAAACTGCTGCCCTTGATAAAAAGTCTGGGCGGCATCAAATACTGTATTAATAAAGTCGTTATGACTGATTGTCTCGACATTATCTCTACTAAATACAGGTACCAAATAATCATCCTGTAAGTTCTGCAATTCTATTCCCCTGGTATTCCCAAGGATAAATGCTTTTTTTTCTTCAGGCTGGTCGATAATAACAGCATCTTCCACATCCTGATACTTTGTTAGTCTTGTTTCCATTTTACTTATCCTTAAAATGTTAAAAACTTGTGTATCGGTATTCTATCTTCTCCCTTTACACATCCAATCTCTAATTTCCCTGGTGACTATAGTAATAATCTCCAGAGCAATGACAATTACGTCCTTGTTCATTACTTTAATTTTTTAGTTGTTTCTAATTTTTCATTTCTCCTTATATTTAAATCGTTAATTATTAGTTGTTTATATCTATATATAAGGGTTTTAAGGATTATAAAACGGGGTAATTTATTAAAATTAGTCACTAGTGTCCACTAAAAATTAGAGGACGAATTAAAAATTATAATTACTAAATAAATTTGGTCCATCAAGACCGTTTTGTTCTTTGACATCATTGAATTTAGTTTTGCTGAATAGATTTCTTAATGGAGTCTTGTCCGTAAGAGAAATACCAAGAATTTGTAGAACCTCGTATGTCGATCTGTTAAGTTTCATATCATGTTGCATGATAGCCACAAGACAGTAGGCAATGATTGCTGAGTAGACTTGTATCTTTACAGCGTTCTCGGAAGTACCCCAAAATTTCTTTATTTTCAGGTGCTGCTTGAGCCATTTAAAGAACAGTTCCACTTGCCAACGATTCTTGTAAAGTTCCGCAACCTGTAAGGCTGGAATATGTTTTGCATTTGTCAGATAAACGAACTCCCGTTCGTCTTCTTCATCCCAAAACCTCACCAAACGAATCGTTTCAGGATATGATTTTTGGGTATAGAAACCGGTAAGTTCAATCTCACAGTCTGACAATATATTCTTGGGTAAACGTCGTTTCCATTTGAGTACTCTTGCCTTTATGTTTGTCTTAGCCCGTACAACAAAGAACGAATCCATCATATGTATCTTGTAGAGACGATGATAATCGTTATATGCACGGTCGAAAACATAGAATGAGCCAGATTCATAAGTTATTACGTCCATAGCCCTGACATCGTTTATCTTTGCTTCGGTTATATGGATAAAGGCAGGAACTTGAGTTTCGACATCATATAAAGTGTGGATTTTGATACCTCCCTTATATGTACTAAAGTTAGCCCAAGGGAACAATTTCAGACACAAGTCAATTGTGGTAGAATCGAAGGCATATACATTTCCGTTTAGTTTGAATATGTCATTTACTCTTTTCTTTCTGGCTTCGCTTATCATGTGGAATGCGAAGTCCTCAAAGATACGGTAGTCCCGGTTCTCATTTGCTTTTGCAAGGTTGCTTCGGGTGACATGTTTCCCAACTCCAAGATGGTAGCATTTCTCTTGATGTGCATTCAGTGCAACAATCAGATCACGAAGACTTTCACGATTGCACAATTGTCCGAACATCAAAGTAAGAAGTTGATTCCAGCAAGTAAAATGCTTAACATACTTGTTGCCATCATACTTCTTTACGATACGGAGAAACTTGTAGTTGTCTAAAAACTCAACCATTTGGGCGAAAACGTATTTGTCTTTATTCATATACAGCCTAACATAAAAGGCTGCAAAGTTATGATTTCAAATCGTTGCGCAAGAAAATCTCTTCTAATAAACTGTAATTCAATTATTTCAAAGAACTATTTGCGATTTTTAGTGGACAATAATGAAAATTAGTCTTATTGAACAGCTCGCGCAAGTGAGTTCTATCAGTCAATGATATGCTGATAATCTACAATGTTTTATCGGTCGAGCGTTACAACTTCATATGATATATGACAATAGTTACAAATAAGGAAGTTTGGATTTTAACATTAGTAATGAATGTTGAGATACCCCTAAAATTTCAGAGGCAAGCTTTTGTAAGATTCAAGTTTATGATACTCAGCACCATATCAGACCTGAAATACTTGGATAATAGATATTTTTATTCCTTTCCTTTAAAAAAGGAAAGAATTTGCTATATTTGTCCTTTAAAAAAGGAAAGACTATGAGAAAGGATATTATAAAATCTCTGATTGCTATAAAACAGAGTGAAATACCGTTCGATGTTATAGATAGAGACACTAAGCTGCCTTTAGCACGTAAAAAGATTATAACAGTACCAGGTGTGCGACGATGTGGAAAATCTACCATGATGGAGATAGCTATCAACGAACTTGTTGCAGGCGGAGTACCTTCTAAGAACATTTTATGGTTAGGTTTCGACGATGAACGATTAAAGAGCATGGACGCATCACAACTTGATGAGGTGGTTGTAGCCTATATGGAGATGTATCCTGACGTGGCATTCAAAGATGTACATATCTTTTTGGATGAGATTCAGTTAATAAAAGACTGGGAATACTTTGTGCTGCGCCTTTACAAATCTTACTGCAAGAATATTTATGTATGCGGAAGTAATGCTACGATGCTATCCAAAGAATTAAGTTCCGCATTGAGAGGATACCCTTTGGAATACGAAACTTTTCCTTTATCATTCAATGAATATTGTCGGTTTATCGGTGTTAGAACTGATAGTTATCTTGAGCAGGACATAGCCAGACTACGGAATGCTTTCTTGGAATATAACGGCGTAAGTTCCTTCCCAGAAATAGTTCTTACACATACTCGTTCCGAACAGATAAAGTTGTTGCACGGATATTTCGATACAATGATTCTTAAGGATATGGTAGAGCACTACAAGATTTCGAATATCGGTATGGTAAGATATTTCGTTAAGAGGATAATGTCCAACCTGACCAAACCTACATCTATAAATGCCATATATAAGGATATAAAGTCGCAAGGTCTTAAAGTTACAAAAGACGACCTTTATCTTTGGGCCGATTATGCGTGTGACATTTTTCTGTTCATCAGAATTCCCAAATATGAACGTTCGCTCAGCAAAGAACAGAAATCACTCGACAAGTATTATTGTATAGACAATGGTTTACGCAGTGCTGTCATTATGCCACAGAGCAATGACAATGGAAAGAATCTAGAGAACAGCGTATTTATGCATCTGTATAGAAATCGTATGCCATCAGATAAGATTTCGTATTATCAAGGCAACAGTGAATGCGATTTCGTAATACAACGGGAGGAGTCTGTGGTGGAGCTTATTCAGGTGACATGGGATATGAGCGATGCTGAAACAAAAGAAAGGGAGATACGAGGTATTATTGAAGCATCGTCCGCTACCGGGTGTGATAATATGAAAATCATAACCATCGACTATGAGGATGTTATTTACATAGAAAATAAAAAGATTGATGTTATTCCTGCGTGGAAATGGATGTCTGCCTTGTAAGCAATAAAAAAATAGCAGAATACTGATTTCTCAGTACTCTGCTATTGTCATAAGGATAATATGAAACAACTTCTAAAACTAATCATCATTCGGTTAGTTTTAGAAATGGCTTCTAATACAAATCTTTTTGCATATAGATATTATCCTCACATATATAATGAAGAACCTTGTCTGAAACTCTTCGCTTTAACTTGGCTCTTCGATAGACAAATCAGGTTTCGATATAAAGACTGTAGCTTTATACTTACTTCCTGTCATCTATCCTTCCAATCCATATTCATGCCATCCTCTGAAACATAAATAGGACCAGGTATCGTATTTTTGTTTTTGATTTATAGTTTGATTTTTCTATTGTTATTGTTTATTTCATATATAAGGGTTTGAGGGGAATGGGAGAGGAATAAAAAAATCCTGCCATTGTTTTATGACAGGATAAATGTTTATAGTAGTGATTGTAAATTTTACAAGGACATTGACAATTCTATTTTACATCCCAATGCATTCATTATTCTGTAGAAGGTGGAAACTTTAGGTTCTGTTTGTCCACTTTCTACCCTTGAGATGTAAGAACGATTGGATCCTATTCTTCTTGCCAGTTCAGCTTGACTTATTTTTGCTTTCTTTCTTGCATCCTCTATAATCTGTCCGGTATAGAATGCATAGGCTTTTTCCTCAGCTTCAAGTCTGCTTGCCGTACCTTTAGCCCCGAACTTGGCATCAAGTACTGCGTCATAATCTACTAGTTGATGATTGTTTGTCTGCATAATATGCCTCCTTTATTTTTATGGCTTTTTCTATTTCACTATTTGGAGTCTTTTGAGTTTTCTTTTGGAATCCATTAAATAGTATTACTATATTTCCTTCATCAAAAATAAAAATACCCTATAAATGTTCCCTCCATATTCAGTGCGTAGCTCAAAGATACCGTCTCTGATACTTTTTACAAATTTAGTGGATAATCTTTCTTGTGTTTTGAGTAGAAGCAATCCATATTGTACTTTTTCTTGCTCCTTTTCATTCAGAGTCTCCATGAATTTCTCAAAGTATCCTCCGTATGTTCTTATTTTTCTTTCAGTTTCCATGTTGCAAAAATAATCAATGTTGCTCAACTATGCAACAATTTGTAGAAATAATAGTATTGTCCTTTGAGTATATTAACGTTGTGGAGGTTAAACTAGTATAAAGTATAGGTGGGGGAGAAAAAGGGGGAGTAAGAGTTATTATAAAAAAAGATAAGTCGCTGATTTTCAGCGACTTATGATTTCGATTGTGGTGCCACCAGGATTCCGTAGAGGTGGCAATGAAACTGTCTATCCGCAACTCGCGAAACTTTGCCTATAGCCATGAGGGCACACGTGCCTCGATGGGCAAGGACACCAGCACGCGCATGAACTTCTTCTCTCGCCTCTCGTGCATGAAGATGCAGGAGGCAGACGGATGCGCAGCACCTATGTCGGCAGAGGAGCGGCACAACCTATATACCAGTATGGCAGACGAAGCTTTTGATGAGGAGGAAGGAAAATGAGAACGAAGATAACATCAATGAAAAGGGCTTTCATTCTGTTCTGGCATGGGTTGACCGCCCTCCTCGTTGGCATTGCCAACTGGTTTACGGTGATATTGGGCATGAGGGATGACTCCAAGTATGGCAAGATTCTCCGTCGAACAGTGGGCAGCTGCTTTGCGTTCCTGATGCTGTTGCTGGCCATAGCCGCAGGTTGGGATTTTTGTCGTACTGCTTGCTATCGGTTGGAGGTAAACAAGCATTTTGATGGCTCGTATTACGATACGCAGTACATCTCCCGCAATGTCACCTATTACACCTACTACGATGAAGACGGTTTCCTAAAGACTGCTGACGGCAAGAAGACCATTACTGGAATCAGGTGGATAGCCAAGCCACTGGGTATGGACTCACTGATATGCTACAGTGACGGCAAGAAACGCGGCTATTTCAATATGTTCACAGGCAAGCCTGTCATTGAGCCGAAGTACAGCCATGCGTGGATTTTCTCCGATGGACTGGCATCGGTGGATGATGGAGGCTGGATCAAGTTCATCGACGCATCGGGCAAGGTGGTGATAGACCCACAGATTCCTTATATCCCCGGAGCAGAAGGCTATGTATTCCACAAAAACCGCTGCATTGTCCACAATGAACGTCGTGATCGTTTCGGGCTGTTGGACAAGCAGGGCAAAAGCGTATTGGACAGTACGCTGAACACGGTTATTCCGTTCACGAAAGGTCAAATTTGGGTAAGCAGCGAATATATCAGTGTTACTCTCAGCAACCACATCATTCAACGTTACGACCATAGTGGTGAGATTATCAATGATTTCTACATCAATGACGTAAGTTATATGACCTATGAGTCTGATGAGTTGCGCTACTCTACCTCTAAGAATTACAATGAGGAAGGTACACTCACCAGTGAGACGGAAAACATTGAACCGTTGCCAGTGGAGAAGATGGCAAAATGCCGGCGTTATGAGGCAGAAAGCGGATGGTATGGACTAATGACAGCAGATGGCAAGGTCATCACACCTCCGTCATACTGTAGCATCCAGGCAATAGGTTATGACATGTACCTTTGCAAGGACAATGACGAAGATGGTGTGATACTGAATGGAAAAGGTGAAAGGATTAGTTAGTTTTCAGGATTGGCAGTGTTCTCGGCAAACATATTGCTCATAGATGTTTGCTTTATAAGATTGAGCAGGATGGCAGGATTGATGTTCTTGCCATCCTTTTTTAGTGTCAAATGAAGATGTGGTCCAGTGCTACGTCCACTGTTTCCTGTCATGGCGATGACGGTGCCGGGATAGACGTGGGTGCCTTTGGTGACGAGACTTTGGGAGAGGTGGCAATAGCTGATGGTGAAGTCGCCGTGACGGAGGGTGACATACAGACCTGAACGTTTGTCCCTGCCTACCTTGATGACCTCGCCCTGCATCATGGCGTATGCGGGTTCATAATTTGCCTTCAAATCAAGCCCGTTATGTAGTGCTTTTCTTTTTGTGAATGGGTCTCTGCGATAGCCGAAAGGGCTGGTGACAGATATGTGACGGAGTGGACTGACAAGCGCCGGGAGGCGGTCGGTCTGCTCCGTTTGGGTTTGTATTTGGGCAAAAGCAAGAGAGTCTCGCCGCTGACACGGCGAGAACGGGGGCTGTTGTTCAGGTGTTGTGGACTGCGTCGTTTTTGGCACTGCCTTGCGGTGTGCCTTAGTCTGCGTGACGGTATTGAACTGAGCGAATACTGTTGCTGATGAACAGAATATTGCTGCTATTGTGATGAGTAGAAATCGTTTCATGGTGCAAAGTTAACAAGCAATTATTGGACTGGCATAATGAACAAAGGGAAGACAAGAAGATTGTAACATAATATAGCAATCGAGTTTGATTTTTGAGCAGAAATCAAACTCAAATAATAATAATCGTCAAAAATAGCACGCATTATCTTATGTAATTCTGCTTGTCTCTGAATAGGTGTATAACTTTGCACGAGTTTAATTTCAAATTCAAAGTTAAAGTATGAAGCAAGTACGATTTGAAGAGAGCGAGGTGCCTTATCAGACACTGGCTCGTTTTGGTCTCACACAGGAAAAGATTGAAGACCTGCCCTTGTGGGCATTGGAAGATATTGGTCAGGGACGACGTTCGCCACTGCTACCCATTCAGGTGACTAATGAGGAGGGCGAGACATTGAAGAGCCGCACCCGATTTGCGTTGGTCCGTATGGAGGACGGCAAGGTGGATGTCGTGTTCTATCCGCAGTTGGAGAAGTCGCCGTTAGAGTCATTCACTCAGGAACAGCAGGAGGACTTGCTGGCTGGAAAGGCTATCCTTGCTGACGTGAAGGATGCGGAAGGCAGAAGCAGCAAGGCTTTTGTGCAGATTGACACGGAAACCAATCAGGTGATGTCCGTGCCAACGCCTGTCATCGGGCGCAACTTGGAAGTGCTGAAGGATGAACTGAAACTGAGTTCGGCAGAGCTGACCGTGATGCAGAAGGGTGAGCCACTCACGCTCATCATGGAGGACGAACAGGTGACGGTGGGCATTGACCTGAATGACAAGACCGGCATAAGGATTAACCAAGGTGACAGTCAGAAGTGGAAGGAGAACACCAAGAGAGAGTGGGACAAATACACCTTCGGGTGCTATGGCTGTTGGGTTATGGACGATGACGGCAATCTCGACTATGTGCCTGAAGAGGAATACACCGAGGAGCTTTGGAATGAGCAGAAGAAGAATGGAGAGCGCAACCGCGCCTCTTTTTCCATGCACAAGTAATCTACACATAATATAATAAGTATATGGCATCAAATAAATATTATCCAGAGGATGTGCTCGTCGAGAAGATGCAAAGCGGCGAGTACGGATGGTTGGAGTTTATCAACCATCATTCTGCTGAATGGCAGGAAGAATACGAAAGCTATTGTCTGAAAAACGGACTCTGCATTTGTGAAGAGAGTGCGGAGCAGTTTGTCCATCACAAGGATGAGGAGTTGGAGAAGGCAATAGAGAACGGAGAAGCTTGATAAATGAAGAGTGAAGAATAAGTATGGCGATAAGAAAGAATACGAATCCCCAACCGATGGAGCAGCGAGAGGAGAGACCAAGATTTTCTTGGGCTATCCCGAGTCGTGACAGAGGAAGACAAAGTCAACAGATGGACCTGCAGCCAGAGATGCGTGACCTGCTCATGCGCAATGGTATGCAGGCGCATGTGGTGAGCAATGGCAGCGGCTATCAGCTTGTGGTGCAAGGCCACGACAGTCCGCTGCTCACCTATAACATCACAGAGAAGCAGATGTTGGCTCTGACCGACTGGGGAACGAATCATGCCAACAAGTTAGCCTACAATACCTTTACGGGCATTGTGGGCAACGACTTCTATATGCCCAAGAACTTCGTCCATGCACGCAATGCCAACGGTCGTGTGGCCATGGGACTGCACGGTTATCGTGTTGGTATCGGCGAGTATGGACGAATGGGGCGCATCGGAATGCCACCACCCTTTTTAGGTTGGACACCACGCAGTCAGGATGGATTCCATCTTCGCAGAGTTGGAGGACGATTGTTCTTCCCCGAATCCCCGATTGTGCCTGAACGTTGGGACGGCAGAATGAAGCCTGGGGAGTTGCAGAGCGGCGGTTACGGGTTCTACTATAAGGGGCTGCAACAGAGTTATAGCCCTCAGCAACAGGATGTGCTGAAAGATTTGGAAGGAATCATAACGCCTTCCGTCAACAGACCAAGAAGCACAGAACCTGCCAAGCCCTATAAAGAACTGATTACCTCGCCTGTCTATTTCACCAATGAGAAGTGGCAGGAGTGTTTGGCATCGCATGGCATCATCATTGATGAAAGTGCGAAGACGTTGACCATCCAATCGAACAGCGTCAATGCCGACATGGTGTATGACCTGACGGATGAGGAAGTGAAGAAGCTCACCTCCAACTCCATCAAGGAAGTGCCCGTCGTTCAACGCTTGGAGTTGTTGAATGGCATCATCAAGGACGACTTTGCTGACAGAATCCTGATGGACACACTGAACAGCAAGGAGCGCATCGACCTGCATCTGCATCCCGAACTTGAACAGGAGTTGCAGCAGAGACAGCAACAAGACGAGGAACGTTTGCTTCCTTTGGAAGAGGAAGATACTGTCAGACGGGACGTGTTGCAAGGTGATGCCATGGTGAGAGGTGAAGACCTTGCCTTGATTAATGAGAACAAGGGTTGGTATCGTGAGGGAGCGCACGGACGTGAGGTGGAAGTCGGTGATATTATGGTGGAGAAAGTACCTCCAGCAGAGGGAGAAAAGAAAGGCGAAGCCAAGTATCGCATGACCGCCATCATCAATGGTGAAGCTATCACGCACGAAATCAAGCAGAAGGACTACGATAAGTTCTTGGCAGTGGATGACTACCATCGCATGAAACTGTTCTCCAAGGTATTCAATGAGGTGGATATGAAGACACGTCCCGAAGCCAATGCCGGACTGGGTACGAAGATACTGGCAGCACTGACGGCAGGAGCGGTCGTTACGGCTGAGGTTGCTCATGACATGAACCACCATCACCACCATCCTGCCCCGGAGTTGTATGCCGAGCATCATGGTGGTCCACGTCCTTACTTCAAACCTGGTGTGGATTCACCACAGGAGATTGCGGCAAGGTACTTTGAGGCAGAAGCCAATCATGTTGCTACGGAGATTAGACGAGGATATTAGCCCGAAAGCAAAACTTTCGGGAACGGTGGCTCTATATACGACAACATTGACAACAAAGGACAACAAAACAGCAAGACGATATGGCTGAAAAAGGGAAAGCGAACGAGCTGACATACGATGACTTTCTGGACAGGTTGAGCATACAGGAAGTGCTGGTGGACGCAGGTTATCATCTGAACAAGAGGGATGGCTTGCGTTATCCGTCGTATGTGCGTACTGACAGCGAGGGCAGACGGGTACGTGGCGACAAGTTCATCGTCACGCAGAACGGAAAGTGCTGCTTCCAACCGCCGCAGCAGAAGGTGTATAACGTCATTTCTTTCATCAAGGAGCATCCTGAAATGTTTTCAGAGAACAAGGCTGGAATGTCTCCTGACCGCCTTGTCAACCTTGTCTGCAACCGACTGCTCAACCAACCCATCGAGGACAGACCATCGAAAATCGTAGAACCGAGAAAGGACAGCAAGCCATTCAACCTGAATGACTACGACATCCACAAGTTCAATCCGCAGGACAGGGAAACACAGAAGAAGTTTTATCCCTATTTCAAGTTCCGTGGCATTGACCTCTATACCCAGTACGCCTTTCATCGGCATTTCTGTCTGGCTACCAAGCATCGGACGGATGGACTTACCTTTGCCAACCTTGCCTTTCCGCTTGTACTGCCCATGGCACCCGACAAGACCGTGGGCTTTGAGGAGCGAGGACGACCGAAGATGGACGGCAGTGGCGGCTATAAGGGCAAGGCAGAAGGAAGCAACAGCAGTGAAGGACTGTGGATTGCCAACCTGACGGGGAAGCCGTTGGAGAAAGCCAACGAGATTGTATGGTTTGAGAGTGCATACGATGCCATGTCAGAGTATCAGATAAATCCTGTGAAGATGGTGTATGTATCTACGGGCGGTACTCCTACTGAAGGGCAGATGCGAGGACTACTGTCCGTCACTCCCAACGCAAGGCACTATTTGGGTTTTGACAAGGATGATGCCGGACGGCAGTTTGTGGCAAACCTCAGGAAGGTTGCAACAGAGATGGGCTTCCGTCATGAGCACGTGCAAGCTTATCATCCGTTGGGTTGCTACAAGGATTGGAACGATGCGCTACTCAACAAGAAGTCTGCGGAACTGATTGCAAAAGGCGAGCCAGACACCTTTGACTATGCCGAGTTCATCGCAGCAGGCAAGGCAGAAAAACAAAGGGAAAAAGAAGAAAAGAACACATATCATAGAAGCGTATGAGACAAGAAGATAATAGCATCATCACCTTGCGCCCCAGCATCGGGCAGTTTTTCATCAACGAGCTGCCTCTGTTGCTGTTGTGCGTGGCAATGCTCCTATTCGGAGGATTGCCCGGTTGTGCGTATAGCACCCTGTTGCTTGTCATCACTCTCTTGTTCTCCCTCTGTTTACTCTACCGATTCATCTATCTGAGGAGCATCCGCTACCATATAGGGAGCGAGCAACTCATCTGTGAGCACGGAGTGTTTCAGCGGAGCGTGAATTATATGGAGCTGTACCGAGTGGTGGACTTTGCGGAGCATCAGACCTTGATGCAGCAGTTGTGCGGACTGAAAAGCGTGACCGTGTTGTCGATGGACAGGACGACTCCAAAGTTGGAAATGACCGGCATCAAGAACAGCTATGACGTGGTGAGTGTGATACGAACAAGAGTAGAAACGAACAAACGAAGAAAGGGCGTGTATGAGATTACGAATAGATAAGATTTGGCTCATTGTCGTGGCATTGGTACTGAGCGTGCCGTCAGCCCATGCACAGATTGTGACAGCCAACCCTTTGGAATGGATGGCACTGGCAGAGGGCAACGAAGCCATCAACGGTGAGATAGAGAAGGAAATCAAGGGTCAGACCAAGACAGCCCTGTTGCAGAACACCATCGCCGCAGAGTTCACAAAGATACACGAATGGGAGAAGAAGTACAACAGTTATCTGAAAACCGCCAGCGGTTATGCCTCTTCCCTCAAAGCCTGTACCTATCTGTACGACGATGGTGTGAAGATATTCATCACCTTGTGTAAGATGCACAAGGCCATCAGCAACAATCCGCAAGGCATCGTCGCCACCCTCTCGATGAACAACTTGTATATGGAGACCGCCACGGAATTGGTGTCCGTCTTCACACTGCTGAAAGATGCAGTCGCCAAGGGAGGCAAAGAGAACATGCTGACTGGTGCGGAAAGGAGCAAGACGCTGTGGGCACTGAACGACAAGCTGAGTGCCTTCAGCAAGAAACTGCATCGGCTCTACCTCTCCATCCGCTATTATACGTTGACTGACGTTTGGAACAGCGTGACGGCAGGGATGATAGACCGCAGCAATGGGGAGATAGCAGCTCAGGCTTTGGGACGGTGGAGACGGGCGGCGAGAGTGAGTGGAGAGTGACAGACCGACAACGGAATTGTCGGGAACGGTGGCTAATCATAAAGAAAATAAGATATGAGAGTTATAGTTGTTTATTCCATATTAATGTTGTCATCCTTTGCAGGAGTGCGGGCGCAGAACGACCCGACTCTTGCGGGGATGATTCTAATGTATACCAATAAGGCAGAGAAAGAACTGAAGAACCAGGAGAAGGTGATGCTGTTGCAATCCACCGGCCATATCTGGACCAAGGAGGAAGTGGAAGCCACTACCGACCTGCAGCGGGAGTTCAACAACTATTTGGATTCCTTTCGTTCCATCGTCAGCTATGCCGCACAGATATATGGTTTCTATCATGAGATAGGTCAGTTGGTGGACAACATGGGAGGATTGGTGGCTCAATTAGATGCCCATCCAGCTAATGGACTTGCCGTAGCCCTGTCTGCCAAGCGCAACAAGATATACCGCGAGCTGATTATGAACAGCATCGAGATTGTGAATGACATCCGCACAGTATGCCTGTCGGGCAACAAGATGACCGAAAAGGAGCGTGTGGAGATAGTCTTCGGCATCTGTCCCAAGTTGAAGAAGATGAACAAGCAGTTGAAACGACTGACGAGGGCGGTGAAATACACCACCATGGGCGATGTCTGGATGGAGATAGATGAAGGGGCAAGACCCGCCAAAGCGAACAAAGCCGAGATAGCGGCGGCTGCCAAGAGGCGGTGGAAGCAGGTGGGCAAGAACGTAAAACCGTGATTAAAAAACGATAAGATATGGGATTTTGGAGTTCATTATTGAAATATGGTGGCAAGGCTGCACGAGGTACCGGCCATGTCATCGGAGTAACTGGAAAGACCTTAGGCAGCGCAGCACTCCACCCGCAACGCACCCTTATGGGAGCTGGCAAGGCTATGCAGACAGCCGCAGTGGGTAGTGCCGCAGGCTATGTGACATGGGAGAAGCTGACCACAGACAAGAGCGTGGCACGCATAGTAGGTGATGCTGTCATCGGCGAGAATGCCACGGAAGCGGTGGCGCAAACTGCCAACGATGTGCAACGTCTGACGGGCAAGGCTGGTGAAGCCGTTGATGCGGTGAACACTGTAGCCGGAAAGATGGACATCCAGTTTAGCGGTATCAGTGACTTCTTCCGGAATATGTTTGGTGGCGGAGGATGCGACATGATAGGCAATCTCTTTGGCAATATCGGCAAGGGTAACGTGTCAGGTATGAGCATCGTCGGACTAGTGGCTGCCGCATTCATGGTATTCGGACGCTTTGGTTGGATGAGCAAGATTGCGGGTGCCCTGCTTGGAGCGATGATTATCGGGAACAACTCTAAGGTGGCACAAGCTCTGCCTAACGGAGGCGGCACGTCTTCGCATGGGCAGAACATGGAAGAGGCAGAGACTCAGAACAGAGGGATGAAACGATAACCAATATACAGCGATATGAGATATACAGAAGAAATGATACTACGCTCATCGAGCGGCTACTGTATGCCGTTTGAGGAGCCAACAAAGCAGGACGTGCAGATGTCCTTGGGTTACGGAGAGCAGAAGCACCCCGTGACGGGAGAAACATTCTTCCATCACGGCATAGACTTCTCGGTGAACCACTACCTGCTATCGGCGGTGGCCACAGGAACCGTGTCAGCCATCGGGTCGGACGCGGAGCATGGCATCTACCAGACCATCCGCTACGGCAAATACGAAGTGACTTACAGACACCTCTCCAATGTCTTCGCCAACTTCTCCCAAAGCGTCAAGGCCGGTCAGACCATTGCCATCAGTGGCGACATGCTGCACATGGAGGTGAGGTTTGACGGAGAGGAAATCAATCCGTTGGAATTCCTCACCATGCTCTACGGCAACATCAAGGCATTGGAGAACAATTCCAAAATGGGCATCAATGAACTGGACATGAACATACCTTCACCCTACGACACCGACCATCAGGAGATAGAAACATTGATGCTCCGCTTCCTCCCCTCCTATTTCGAGGACCTGCAGCAGGGAGCATATAGTCTGCCTGAACATACGGAGCAGTCATTAAGAAACATCTTCTCGTTGGGAGCGAGCAAGCATTACTTCTACGAGACCATACCGAGCATGGCTAATCCCTTGGGCATCGGCAACCGCTGTATGCCTTTGGCGGCTAAGGTGCAGAACCTGCTCATTGCCGACTTTCTCAACTATCTTGCCATGCGACATCAGGTGTATCTCTCCACGATGGACGAGGTATTAAAAAAAAAACTCCAAGAGCAAGCCCTGACGCATGACGGCATCATTGATTCTCTTGCCGATTTGGACGTGGATATCCAGAGCTTCGACATACCGAGGATGGTGAGCGTCTATCCCGACCGGGCTGGCGTGAGATGGTGGACAAAGGCATGGTTCAATGGCAAGGAAGAGGGAGAACCTTCCGTGGAGATAGAGGAACGTATGGCTGTGCAGTTCATCCACCGCCAAGTGGACAAGGACGCATGGTTGGAGGAACACTATCCTAAGCAGATGGAGATATATCACAATGCCATCGAGCAGACAAAGGAACAGATATTACAGCAGTATAATATATAAAAAGGTATATGGCAGTAAAGAACAGTCAGCGATTCGCAGAGATAGAGCGTCTGATGGGCGACTACTTCGGGTGTCACCTTGCCCCCGTGATGGGCAGGGTGCAGCGGGACTTGTCCAACAGACAGGCAGACGAGATGCGGGCCTACTCCAACAGTACGGCTGGCATCCTACGCTCATTGGCCACTGCCAATATGCCCGGTGATGATCCATACGCCACTCTGAGGATTACAGGCGAGTGGAACAGCAAGACCACAGAAGACTATCTGGCGATGTGCAAGGAGGCTATTGTCGGCAACAAGGACATGCAGCGTGACCTTGCCGTGATGGCTGAGGAATGGCGCAAGGCAGTGGTGACGGAGATAGGACGAGAACGGTACGATGCACTCTCTAAACAACTCGGTTGTGATTTGGCATACGCCTATATCGAACACTGCATGGAGCAGCTGATGATAGAAAAACTGGTGAAAGACCGTATGCCCAAATCCTCTGCCGACTATATCATCCGCAAGGCGGCACAGAGCAGTCTGTTCGGTCTGCCCTACGAATTGAACAAGTCACCGCTTGCCGCAGAGATAGAAGCCAGAGGAGAGGCAGCCTATAAGCCCTCTCGGACAGAGAAGGCGGCGGGATGGGCTGCCGGAGCGAGTGCCGATGCCGTGGCCATGGGAGGTATCGGCTCATGGGCGACCTTCGCCAAGTTTGTCGGTATCGATATGGTGATGAATGTCGGCATGGAACGCCTTGGCAAAAAAGGCAGCAGCCATGAGGTCAGTGTCGAGGAGTGTATCAGCAAAGGAGTTTTCGGTACGGACACCAACGTCTTCGCCTCATTCCGCAAGCAGGCAAAGGTCATCAAGAATCACGAGAACAGCTATATCAAGGCTACCAACAGCCATTTCAAGAACAAGATTCCCACGAGCAATATCACATTTATGGATTGGACGAAACAAACTGAACATACCTCATTCCCATGGAATAAAGGTACGTTCCTTGACCCTCAGAGAAACGAAGCAGCCAAACGTACAGACAAGTACAAGGATGTGCCCTTGATAGTCGCACCCGGACAGGAAGACGAGTATCTGGAGGTTAAGGCGAGACTTGATGCAGAGGCTGAGAAGGAGAAGAAAGCAGAACCGCAGGAAACTCCTGATTCATCGACTGAAGAGGCAACAGCATCTGTAGAACCGCCAGAGCAAGCCGCCTTGCAGACCAATGAAAGCGGATGGGACGGACTTTTACAGAGCTTCGGGCTGAACGGCTTTTCTGACATTGGCAAAAACCTTGGCTATGTGTTGGCAATGCTGCCCGATGTACTGGTGGGACTGTTCACGGGCAAGACGAAATCGCTGAATATGGACAATAGCCTTCTTCCTTTGGCCTCCATTGTGGCTGGAATGTTCGTAAAAAATCCCATACTGAAGATGTTGTTGATGGGTATGGGAGGTGCCAATCTGCTCAACAAGTCGGGACATGAGGTGCTGGGCAGAAAACAGCAGGAAGGCATTGCACCAACTGTGGTGGGTTCTGGTGCGCCACGTGTGCAGTACCGACAATATCCTGATGAGCCACTCAATCCTCGCATCAGCAACCCGATGCTGCAAGGGCGATGTCTTGTTGCCAACATCGATAATGTGCCATGTACCATCCAACTGCCAGACAGCGTGATTGGGGCGTATCAGTCGGGGGCATTGCCACTGAATACATTGGCTAACGCCATACTCGCCAAGAACGACCAAATGCGAAATATGGCAGCAGTGCAGTACGAAGAGCAGGCACGGGAGAGCGTAGTGCGACCGAGGGGGATTCAGTGAAGCCCGACAACAAAATTGTCGGGAACTGTGGCTTGGTAAGCCAATTATAGAATGTGATTGAGATAAACAAAAAGATAAAAGCATGAAAGAGAAATCAGATTTTGAGAAGCGGGCGGCAGAGAAACAGGTGTCGCTGCTGACTGAGGCACTGACGAGTGCGGTAGATGCCAAGGGACATTGGTTGAACGCAAGCGGTAAACTCTATCCGAAGCTCTATCCCAAGGGCTTTTCGGTCAGTCCGTTCAATGCCCTTGTCCTTGCCCTCGACTCCGATGCCAAGGGCTGCAAGAGCAACCTGTTTACGCAGTTCTCCGAAGCCAAGGCACGGGGTGAGAGCGTGAGGGAACATGAGAAAGGCGTGCCCTTCCTGTATTACAATTGGAACAAGTATGTCAACCGCAACAATCCCGATGATGTCATTACCAAGGAGGCATACGCAGAACTGTCGGACCAGGACAAGCAACAATACAAGGGAGTGAAGAACCGTGAGATACGTGTGCTCTTCAATATCGACCAGACCCTCCTGCCAATGGCTAACGAAACTGCTTACACTACGGCCTTGAAGAAAGACGGCACGATGGAAGACAGAGGGTACGGCGATAAGGAGGACAAGCAGCTGCATGGGCGCGTCAACGGATTCCTTCAGAAGATGAAGGACAACCTCGTGAATGTCCGTCAGGACGGCACAGGTGTGGCGCATTATGACACAGAGAAGGATGTTATCTACCTGCCACGGCAGCGTGACTTTGAGCATTACAACGACTATGTACAGGAAATGATGCGTCAGTTGGTGTCTGCCACCGGTCATCAGCAGCGGTTGGCACGTGAAGGCATGGTCATGAAGAACGGCAAAGCCCCGTCGGAGGATGCCGTGAAGAAGGAGAAGCTCATCACGGAACTTGCTTCGGGTGTGAAGATGCTCGAATTGGGACTGCCTGCTCGTCTGTCTAAGGACAGCCTGGGCATGGTGAACTACTGGACGAGGGAACTGAAGGAAGACCCTTGCCTGATTGATGCCATCGAGAGTGAGGTAAACGGTGCGCTGAAGGTATTGAAAAAAGCGGAACTGGGTGAAAAGGTGGAGTATGCAACCGACCAGCATCAGCGAGAGACAGCGCAGATACAGGGGCAGTTGCCCAGCCACTACTTTGTGGCTGACGAAATCAAGCAGCATCCCAATGAGGAGCAGCGTACCGTGGTTATCGTGCGTGATGATGCCAGTAAGACCGCAGATGTGGTGCTGCCACAGGGTGCGTCGTTGGAGGTGAACAACGAAATTAAGGGCATGAACAAGCAACGCTTCACCAATGCCTTGCAGAAAGAGGGTTATGACAACGTGCGTTTCTATAATCCCGATGGTGCCTTGGGTTTCCGTCCCGATGACAGTTATTTTGCCGACAAGAAAATCACGGTATCGAGGTTGCGCAACTGGTCTATCGAAGACCTATCCTCGTTGGATGCTTCTGAAGCCGTGATCCATAGCCGTGACATCGGTTTCGACAATGTGCAGTTGGTGAAGGACGACAAGGAGCGGTGGGCATTGTACATCAAGCCCGAAGGCAAGGAAGGCTTCGCCGTCTATCCCGACAAAGGAGACCTCAATCATTTCTTCACCACCTTGAAGCAGTCGATGGACAACATCGAGCGTGTGCGTGAAGAATTGGCACAGAAGTATTATGCCATGGCAGAGGCGAAACCCGACCTGAAGGTTGACATCTTTGGTGGCAATGAGCAGGAGGTTGATCTGAACCGAATCCAGCGTGTAGCGGTGTTTCGTGCCAAGTCGGGCGAATGTCTGTGTGCAGCCACTATCGACGGCAAGAAATTGCAGCCGAGAAGTGTCAGTCCGTCCCAATGGCAACGATTGTGGGTGGCTCCTGACAGGGATTCATACAAGCAGAGCCTTGCCGCCTCGCTGTTTGCCGATGTATTGCAGAAAGACAACAACGTCGAGCAAAGTACACAGGAGAAGCAGGAAGAAGCGACAGAGGTGAAGCAAGCAGAGACGGCTACTGTAGAGAAGCATGATGAACAGAAGGAAATGGCACAGCAGGAAGATAAGCCTTCAGACCAGAAAGAACAGGCATCAGAGCAAAGAGAAGAAAAGAAAGAGGAGAAGGAAGAAGCCAAGGCAGCCAAGGGGGCTATTACTCCACTTGTCCAGCAATATCTTGACTTGAAGAAGAAACATCCTAATGCCATTCTATTGTTCCGTTGCGGCGACTTCTACGAGACCTACAAGGATGATGCGGTGAAGGCATCCAAGATATTGGGCATCACGCTGACGAAGAGCAACGGGCGCAAGGATGATGAAGGAAAGCCGTTGGCAATGGCAGGATTCCCATATCATGCTCTCGACACCTATTTGCCGAAGCTCATTCGTGCGGGAGAACGGGTAGCCATCTGTGACCAGCTGGAGGTGCCGAAGCAGACAACATCGTCGAAGCGTGGAATAACGGAGATGGTGTCACCTGGAAAAGAGGCTGGAAGGCCGATGGCACAGGAGAACCAGGAAACAGAACAACACACCAGTCTAAGGAGATAGGCGTATGGGAAAGAATGCAGCGTATGCCGCACAATATGCGGAGGAAGCCAAAGAACAGATGCGGAGGTATGGGATTCCTGCCTCTGTCATCTTGGCGCAAGCCATTTTGGAGAGCAGCAACGGACAGAGCCAACTGTCTCGCGAATGCAACAATCACTTCGGCATCAAGGCTACGGATTCGTGGCTGAAGAATGGCGGTGAGTATGGAGTCTATACGGATGATAGGCCCAACGAGAAATTCTGTAAGTACAAAAGTGTGGGTGACAGCTATGAGCATCACTCGCAGTTCCTGAAGCAGAACAAGCGATATGCGCAGTGCTTCACGCTTTCACCTGACGACTACAAGGGATGGACGAAGGGCATTGAGAAGGCTGGCTATGCCACTGGCGGCGGTTATGCAGCGAGTCTGCAACGCATCATTGAAGCCAACGGACTGGACAAGTATGACCGTGAGGTGATGGCTGAGATGCGGGCAGAAGGTAGGTCGTTCGGGGTGGAGAATAATCCTCGCAGAGAAGAACCTGCTGCCCATGTACCGCAGTCTGCCGGGTATTCCTATCCTGTGGAGCGAGAGGAATTTCTCTTCATCACCTCGCCTTTCGGCAATCGCCAAGACCCTATGGATGCCACCAAGCAGCAGATGCACAAGGGCATTGACATCAAGACGAACCATGAGGCGGTGCTGGCTACGGAGAACGGCGGAAAGGTGGTGGCGGTGAACCATAATGCGAACACGTCAGGAGGGAAATCCGTCACCGTGGAATACAGCCGTGAGGATGGCAGCAAGGTGCAATGCTCCTACCTGCATCTTTCCGACATAGCAGTAAAGGTAGGCGACACGGTCAATGCCGGACAGAAGTTGGGGGTGTCGGGAAATACCGGCACACGAACCATTGGCGAGCATCTGCATTTCGGAGTGAAGAGCGTATCGGCTGACGGCTCAAAAAGGGATATGGATCCATCTGCTTATCTGGCAGAAATCGGACAGAAGGGCAACATCAAGCTACAGGCACTGCATAACGGCGATGACCTGTTGGCGAAATACAAAAGTGACGTGCCGCAGGAGCAGAATGTGTCACCAGAGGACTGGATGAAGAAACTGCTTTCCTCAGAGGACAGCGGTGTGGGCATTTCGGGAACGAATGACCCTATACTTGACATGGCGATGACCACCTTCATGTCGCTGATGATGTTGGCAGCGCAGATTGACAGCAAGGATGAGGAACGACAAAAGGGACTCATCTCTGCCATGGCAGCCAACCAGCTTGTAGATTTGACCTCGCTTGTACCAGGCATGAGGCAATGCACCATCGCTGTGGGTGAGAACGGCAAGGCTGTGCTTCATGCAGAGAGCGGTACGGTGAAAATTGACCGTGAACTAACTTCCTCGGAGATGAACCGCCTATCGCTCATTTTGGGCAATGCCAATCTGTCGGAAGAAAGCAAACGGACGAAGATTGCTGGAATGGTGACAGGCATCGTGGCGACACAACAGGCTTCGCAGAATTTCGAGCAAGGGATGGAGGCTGAGAGTCAACAACAAAATCTGCAAAGGAAATGAAAAGGATAGCAAGTCATCTGTGTACAGTGTTGATGGGTATGCTGGCAGTGACAGGACACTTCATGCTTACCCAATGGCTTTTCGGTCAGACCGTGGCCATCATCCATCTCGGCTTCCAACTTATCATAGCAGCGTGGATGGTCTATGAACTGATACGTGCGCCAGTATATGATGATTGAAAAGAGATTATTGACATTGCGAAGACATTTCACTTGGACAATGGAGATGTATAATTCAAAAAGTATCGAGCAATGATCAAATGTAATGTAACAGTGTGCGGAACGGTCAGCAAGGTTGCGACCTGCCGCACGAACAAGGAGGGCAAGGCCTTTGTGAGCTTTGCCATGAACATAGTCATTCCGGCGAAGAGCGGGATTAACAAGACTATCGAGGTGTCGGTCATCAAGGACGGGACACTTACGGATGTAGGCAGCTGCAACATTGGCGAGCACATTGAGGTAGTCGGTGTATTGGTACCGAGGAAACGGGGCGATGCCCTTTATTTCAACCTGTCGGCAAGCAGCATCAGCCACCAGCCTGCCGAGGCAGAGGACTGCATCAAGGGCGTGATGGAGTTCCGCGGCAAGGTGGGCAAGAGCATTGAGGACAAGACGGACAAGAATGGTGTGCCGTACTGCCAGTTCTCCGCTTTCAGTGCAGAGAAAGTACAGGACGGATTTGAATACATCTGGGTAAGTTTCTTCCTCTTCGATGGCAAACGTGAGGCATGGCTGCAACCGGGTGTGAAAGCGAACATCAAAGGGGCGTTGTCTGTCAGTGTCTTCAATGACAAGTTGGACTTCTCCTGCCGAGTGTCGGAGATGAGCGAATATGTTCCTCAGCCCTATAATGGTTAATGACTATGGGAAAACCTTATACTAAAGAAGGTCCGAGTGCCGAAGACAAGGCACTCGACCTGTTTGCCGATATGATGATTGAGCGTATTCAGTCGCTGTCGGGCAAAGACGGATGGAAAAAGCCCTGGTTTACTGAGGGTACGCTGCAATGGCCGAAAAATCTGAACGGACGAGAATATAATGGCATGAACGCTATGATGCTACTCCTGCATTGCGAGAAGGAGGGCTACAAGATTCCTCGCTTCTGTACCTTCGACCGCATACAGCAGTTTAACAAAACTGGCAAGAAAGACGAGGAACAGAAGCCTCGTGTGTCGGTATTGAAGGGTGAGCATTCTTTCCCCGTGATGCTCACCACGTTTACGGTGGTCAATAAGGAAACAAAAGAGCACATCAAGTGGGAGGACTACAAACTGCTCTCTCAGGAGGAGCGCGAAAAGTACAATGTATATCCAAAGCTTCAGACTTACCATGTATTCAATGTGTCGCAGACCAACCTGAAGGAGGTCAGACCAGAGTTTTGGGAGAAACTGGAACAGGAATACTCGATGCCTAAGGTGGAGAAGGACGAGCAGTTTGCCTTTGAACCCGTGGATAGGATGATAGCGGACAACCGTTGGATATGTCCCATCAAACCCATGTTCGGTGATTCCGCCTATTTCTCCATCAGCAAAAACGAGATTGTGATGCCGGAGAAAAGGCAGTTCAAGGATGGGGAGTCTTTCTACTCGAACCTTTTCCACGAGATGGGACACTCAACGGGTGCGGAGGGACAGTTGGACCGCATCAAGCCCGCTACCTTCGGCTCGGCAGAGTATGCACGCGAGGAACTGGTGGCAGAACTGACGGCTGCGCTGACCGCTCAGCGATATGGCATGACGAAGCACTTGAAGGGAGATTCGGCTGCCTATCTAAAGTCTTGGCTGGATTCGCTGAAAGAGTCGCCGCAGTTCATCAAGACCACGTTGCTCGATGTGAAGAAAGCCACCTCGATGCTCACGCAGCATATCGACAAGATTGCGATGGAGATAGACCAGGAGAAAAAGGCTGAGCAGACGGAAAATGTCGGTAATGAGGAGAAAATGGAGGGAAGTAAGGATGCCGGGCAGGTATATTACGCTTCCGTTGCCTATCTCCAATCAACGGATGACACATCGGAACTGGATAAGCTGAAAGATCGAGGAGACTATGATGGACTGCTGAAACTTGCCAAGGATTACTATGACGGTAACGGCATGGACGAGAAGCAGACCTACAGGAAGCCGTGCCAGAACAGAGGCGATGACCTGTTGATTGAGGACAAGGACTTTGCAGTGGTATATAATGGCAGTGTCGGTGGCACATACGAGGTGTTCCTAAAGCATACGGAACAGGAGATACGGGACCATATCACTCGCTATGGCATAGGACGTGCCAGTGAGGACGTGAAGGCTGTGGCGAGGGAGA
>CDTY01007104.1_pt1 | contig 92103 bp, 95 predicted proteins | sample 557731 | NCBI WGS metagenome assembly CDTY01 (sample SAMEA3182101, study PRJEB8094) | gut metagenome | biome: human; feature: gut; material: Stool; isolation source: human stool | place: Canada | collected 2013-02-12
CATTTTGAGTATGACCCCAATCTGGACGAGTTTTATGACTACGAGCGGTATGGCCTGCAGCACATGGACTATCTGTCGGGCGTGTTTACCGACCGCGGCTACATCGCCTATGTCGGTACAGTAAGTCTGGAGGAACTGATGGCAGACGACCCGGCAGAGTCCTATCAGCGGGAGCAGGACTTTCAGATGGGAGGGATGACATGATCCAACTCTTTATGAGCCGCAGCGGGAGTTCTGTCATTGTCCCGCTCAATTTGCCCGCATCTCATGGCGCTATGACAGAAGCGTACAGCCAGCTTGAACAAGCTAACAGAACAGGAAAAACAGAGATCGTTGAGATCAAAAGTGTGATTGCCAACCTGCCGTCATATCTCGGCGGACTCGACCCTGATTCCAGAACGCAGCTTGCACAGCTGAATCTGCTTTCGAGCATCATTGCCAAAATGGACTCTCGTGAACGGAGCATCTATGCCGGCGCCTTGGATGGCAACAGCATCAATGATCTGAACGATATGATCCGTGTGGCGGAACAGGTATCGGACTACATTCTCATCCCTAATGTCAATTCGGATGTGACGCTTGGCCGGTATGTCGCTGTTGCCGGCCAGATTCAGGGCGATCCCAGGTTCCCCGAAGCGGCCTGGCCCTACCTGGACTTCGCGAAAATCGGTGCGGAGTACTATGCCGAGCATGGTGGTGCGTACACCCATGCTGGCTATGTGCTTCTCAAGCAGGATGCCGAACCCGTCAGAGAGAAGGCGGCAAAGATCCGGCTTGACCTCTCCTCCTCCCAAGCGCAGGCGAGTGTATCGCTTCCGGCATTGAAGGAGGAATTGGAGCGAGTAAAAAAGTTGCTGGGGATCGATTGTTTTGCAGAGGCCGCAATTACCAAGGTTTCTTTTGCTGTTCCCAATTTGAACGAGTATATTCCCACCACGGGAGTATGCGTGGAAGACGCAAATGAATTGGCCTGGGCAATTGAAGGAATACAACTTGAAGATAGAGAGCTCATGAAATATCTGTCGGTTCTTTCTGTAGAGCAACCGGAAACTCTTCAAGAGGCCCTGCACTACGCCATGAATCTGGATGACTACGAACACTTCTCGGATGATCTGGATGCTTACGGAAAAGCTGTTCTGCGACGTATTGGTGCTGATGATGAGCTAATTGACACCATCGACGGGTATATGGATTTTGAGAGGCTGGGCGAGGACGCTATGGTGGAGGATGGTGTCCGGAGAACTGAGTTTGGCTTAATCCGGCGATACAGCAGCCCTTTTTCTGAGGAAACACATACGTTAGAGATGGAATACCTTTCATAATGACTCGGGCAGTCAATTTTCTCTTGGTAAAACTGATGGCTTATACGTTACTTAAAGTAAAGAATACTGAACAGCATCACCTGATGGATTAGGAGGAATGCAAATGAAAAAGAAACTCATGATCTCGGTGGCTTTGCTGGCCGTACTGGGAGCTGCTGTTATAGGCTATTTTCACTTCTCTTATAAAAATGTTTTTGACCATGGCTAATCTCTCTAAACTGTGGTATGTTGTGTACTTACCAAACCAAGGAGGTGAAAAACAATGAAACAGAAATATACGAAAAAATGTGAAAATGATGTTCAGCTGAGGCCCGCTTCCATTGAGGAGGCGGGCCTTTTCTATTCAGATCTGGACGAGAAACAGGATGAAGTTCTGGGCACTGTCGGCCACATCCGCATGGACTTCGGTTCTAGTGGCAAGGAGTTCTGGCATACCTGGTGGCCTCACAACAAGGATCGATTTAATACTTTGGAATTCAAGGAAGAACTCCAAGCTATCGTTGACACCTTGCGAGCAAACGGGCCGCTAAAAGATCTGGCCTCCATGAGTAGCTACTGTCACAAAAACGGCGGGGCCATCACAGAGGACAGCAGAAGCTTTGGATATGTGGCCGAAACAGACCACTACCGCTACTGTCTCCGCTGTACCCCCACTCCGCGTGATTATCAAGGCTACCTATACTGCTATGATAAGCGGCAGCAGGAAATGGCCCAAAAGGACAAGATAGTGGGGCGAGTGACCTTTGCAGATGGGACGGCCCAGGAGTTCACAGATCCACATCAGTATCTCCAAACCATCAAAGAAGAACTTCCACTCCGCAATACGACCGGATTCAAGCACGAAACGCTTTCTGAAGATCCAGAGATCAAGAAAGCAGTGGATGATATTCTGTTGGATTTTGCGGGCGAGGAAAACCCTCGACGAACCTGTAACTACGGCTTGACCGAGAAAGGGTTGCAAGCCCTTCAAGATGTGGCAGACCCGTCCCTCCCCCATTCCTACGCGTGGTTTGTGATGACTGATTGTAACACCCCGCAGGAGCAGCTCCACCGTAACCTTACCCTGGACGAAGCGGTCGAGCTCTATCAGAACAGCGACCATCCTGAGAAACGGCTTGGTGTCACCAAGGATGACTTCGCAACAGTCGACTTTGTCCGAATGGTGGACGGGGAGCAGACATTTTTCGGTGATTATCAGAAACTGGAGAGCTTCAAGAACGATCCAACGATTTTCGAGGCAGTAGAGCAACTCCATCAGGAGTTGGAAGATATGTCCCAAGACCAGGGCATGACCATGTAGGAGGTGCAATATGCAAGTACAAAAAGAATGGCTGGACTTTCTCCGGGAGCAATATCCCAAGGGGTCTCGCATTCGATTGACGGAAATGAAAGATGATCCCTACGCACTGTCCCCTGGAAGTATGGGGACGCTCAAATATATTGATGATGACGCACAGTTTCATATCAGTTGGGACAACGGCAGTGGCCTTGCCCTCCGGATTGGCGAAGACCGATTCCGCGTTCTGTTACCGGAACCCCAGACTCTGAAATTCTACATGCCTCTCACCGCTCAACTTTACGGTCGTGACAGCTGGGGAGATCTGGAGGAGTACGGCAACGATTTGAATGGTCGTGATCTGCGAGACTATCAGTCGTGCATTCACGAGGCGCTTCTGGAAAACCAGGTGCCGGAGGAAAAAAGTCGCGGCCTTATGCGCTGGTATGATAAACAGGATGGGGTAAATGAAAAAGTTCAGTCCATCGTGTTTGACGCAGAAAGCCGCGATGGGCAGCTGTGGTGCGTAGCGGAATGCAAGGTAGTGGGCGACCTTCTGCCGGAGGAAAAAGAGGCCCTGGCTGATTACATTTCAGGTCAGGCGTCGGACGGTTGGGGCGAGGGATTTGAGCAGCGGGCCATCGATCTGGAAGAGGGGGAACTTTATGTGAGTCTCTGGAACTCCAGCAACTGGACAATCCAGACCGAGGAAGAAAAGTTCTCCCCCGATTCTCTCACCCGCCTGCCGGATATGTGCTGGTCTGTGCTTCCCGGTGAAGGAACACTTATCTGCATCAAAAAAGGTGAGAGCGGCTACTACCCCAGCGACTGGAGTACCGGCGACAGGGCCCAGAACCGCTACCTGGCGGACTATAACAACCAGCGTCGGGGCATTACACCGGCACAGGAACAGGCGATGCTCACTGGCAGCATGTGCGGTTGGGATGTACCTGGTGCGGATCCCAAGTGGTATGAAGAACATCAGAACCAGGAGACGGGAGGAATGACGCTTGAATAAAGGATTCACCGTATATGTAAGTCCTTTGGAAATGGACAGTACAGCTCACCGGTTGGTAGAACTGCCTATGGAACAGGAAAAACTGGATGCACTCCAGCTGGAACTGAACACCGGCTCCCCCCTCTATACCGAAGTATCGGACTTCTGTGGGCGGGAATACCTTGAGGAGCATTTGCCAGAGGATATGGATCTGACAGAGTTGAATCTGCTGGCTGAGAAACTGGCCTCCTTGGAACCTGTCCAGGAAGCGGCCTTCGAGGGCCTTGTCCGCATGGATCTTGATAAAGGAACGATGGAACTACCGCTGTGTCGCCTGATCGACCTGGCCAACAGTGCGGATTGCTGTCATGTTGCTCCAGGAGTTGAGAATGACGAGCAGCTGGGACACTTCTATGTGGACAATGACTTCCCGGTGATTCCGCCCGGCCTGCCGGAAGAGGTGTATGAGGTTCTGGACTATGCAGCCATTGGCCGAAAGGCCAGAATGGAGGAAGGCGGAGTCTTCACCTCCGAAGGCTATGTGGTACAGCACACCGACCTGGATGTGAGTTACTCGCAGTCCCATTGTGGGCCGCAGATGGAGGTGATGAGTCCATGAAACACCGCCTTGCCCCTCTTCTGGAGGGGATGGAGATGGGCAAATCGGAACATGATTGGCTGGAACAACGGTTGGAAAGCATGACTGCAAAGGAAGAACTGCTCTTCCGGGGTGCCATGCAGATTGAATCACCAAGGGACATCCAGACGACTATCAAAATTCTCCAGGGATTGGATCACTACCAGCTCCTCTATGGAGCAGAGGACGATGTGCTACTGGGACGATTCGTTATGGAGCATATTCACACCCCCACACACGCGGCACGGGGCTACCTTGACCCAGAAATTGTTGGGGCAGCCTATCGGGAGCATGGTTCAGGCAGTTTTGTTGAGAACCACTATGTAGAGCGGCTGAACCCCGATCGTCCCTTGCCGGAGGTAAATCCCAACGTGCCGCTGCCTATCACCGGTGAGTATGCAATTCGGGTCAAACTGGTAAGCAGGAACAATATGGAGGGTGTCTGGATCGGATTCCCCGACACAGGCGAATATATGGATACCGCCCACCCGGATGAGCTGCTTCTCGGGCTGGATGCCTTGCAAGCAGAAACTCTGGATCAGTGTATGGCGGTGGATGTGGATTGCGTGTTGCCTCAGATCACCGACATTCTCAATCAATATGACTCCGCAGGAGAATTGGTTCGCCACGCCATTGACTTCGGTTATGTTTGGGCGGAACAGGGACAGGGAGAACCCCACTGGATGGAAAAATGGCAGTGCGTCATGGAATTGGAAGACTGTCACCGTCTGGATTTGGCATTGGATCTCGCTCAAAACCTCCACTGTTACGAATTTATTCCCCGAGGGGTTGATCTTGCCCAGTATGGCATGGACCTGGCCCGAAAGGAGGGTGTACTTGGCCAGGATCCGCTGCTCATCCAATGCTTTGACTCGGTGGCCTATGCCCAGCATCACATGGCAAAATATGGCCTGTCCGCGACAGACCATGGCTATGCAGCCAGGAATGAGCAAGAGATCATATACGAATACAGCCAGCCAGAACATGAACCGGAGATGACCATGTAATAACCTCGCATCAAAGAAGGGGCCGTTTTTCCGAAAGGGACAAAACGGCCCCTTCTTTTTTTGCACCCTTTTTCGGTAAAACGTGTCCGGAAAAGGAGGCATTTATGAACAAAGAAGAACAACTTTTGGTTTACCTGAAAGGCTTTTGTCTTGGCCGTGCCCGCCGCATTGGAAGCAAGGAATTACAACGTGCTTTGAATCTCAGCGGCTCAGATCTTCGAAAGTATGTCAGCCGTCTGCGAAGAAAGAAGGAGCCCATCGCCAGTGATCAGAACGGATACTACTATGCCCAAACTTCGGGAGAAGTCTATAGCACAATCCGGTACCTGAAGAAAATACGTGCTGGACTGGACGCGGTGATTCTTGGGCTGGAGGAATCCTTGGATGACTTCAGCTCAGGGAGGTGAGTGCGTATTGCCAGGTCATTTATTCCATGGGTCGGCGGGAAAAGCAAACTCCTGTGGCTAATCCGGAAACTGGCACCTCCCTGGTATCCACGGTTTATTGATGTCTTCGGAGGAAGTGGAACTGTAACGCTCAGCCGCCCGCTCAAGAAGGGCTGTATGGAAGTCTACAACGACTACAACAGCAATTTGACGAACCTGTTCTGCTGCGTAAAAGATCGAACCCTTGCCCTACTGAAAGAGCTGGGCTTTCTTCCGCTTAATGCCAGAGATGACTTTGATGTGCTCCTGAAATTCTTTTCTAAAGATGAATTTACCGATGACTATCTAAAGGAAGAGTTGGAGCTTACCCAGGTATATCTCAAGCCATTGGAACGGGAAAGCATTCAAAAGCTGCTGCTGGAGCGTTCTCCCCGTGGCGATATCAGGCGAGCAGCCGATTATTTCAAATTGATCCGCTACAGCTTCAGCGGCGGAGGCAAAGCGTTTGCCGGAAAGCCATGTGACATTCGGCGATTCTTCTATTTAATCTGGGAATGTTCTCGTAGATTGGCAAACGTAATCATCGAGAACAAGGATTTTGAGAGCCTGATTCAGCAGTACGACCGAGAGAATGCCTTTTTTTACTGCGATCCGCCTTACTTTCAGGCCGAGGATTGTTATCAGGTAGAGTTTCCCAAAGAAGATCATTATAGACTCCATGATGTGCTGTTGAAGTGCAAAGGCCATGTAATGGTGTCCTACAACTACTGCCCATTTATTCTGGACCTTTATAAAGAGTTCTATATTTTCTATACCACCCGACCCAACAGCATGTCACAGACGGCGGACAGCCTGTATGAAGAGCTGATTATTACGAACTATGACCCGCGCAAATGGACCCATGCTGGTCAGCAATTCACTCTATTTCCTTTTGGAGATGAGGATGAAGATGAGCGAAATTACCAGTTAATTCATGAGCCAGATGTCGCTTGACAAAAATGATAGGAGGAATATTACCATGAAATTTGTGCTGAATCGCAACCCTGAGAACAGAAATCAGAAGATCCCTTTCCCCGCCATGCAGATGGCGGGATTGGCCGACGCAGAACAGCTGACTATCCAGGCAGATGCAGGCAGTATCCTGATCAGCCGGGAGGACATCACGGCGCGGCAGGCCATCACCACCATCACCCATCTCTACGAGGTGATCGACTCCTTGATTCTCCAGCTGGTGGATGCCAGCAATGAAATCGTCGATGTCCTGGATATCCCCGACCCGCTCGAGACCGTGGATGAGGAGCTGCTGGATGATCTTCTGGAGTGCGGAGCCAACCCGGACGGTCTGCGTCTGCTTCTGGCGGTGGAGGACGAAGCAGATGAGGAATGATACCTACCTCTACACAGACGGTCTGGACGCAGCCAGGCGTAGCGGGCAGATAGCCCTATGGCGGGCCAGCCATCAGGCCAACATCGCCTGTAAAAAAGCGATTGAGGATAGTATCCGCCAAGGCTTTGATGGCGTGCATCTCAAAGAGGACTGCGCCAAAGAGGTGTTGGAGGAGTTCGGTTTCAAGCGGGTGAACTGGGTGCTGGCAAACACCATCCAGGAAAAGAGTGGCGATGGCCGATTCCGCCCCGACAACAGAAGTTGGGCACAGCGCACCTTCATTCCGGAAGATATGGGCCACAAGGTGGAGTTTATTGTTAACTCACACTCCGAGGTTGTGAATGGTTTTGTGAACCAAGTACGGGAGGCCTATCAGAAGCTTAACCTCTTCGGCCCAGAACACTGCGAACCCAATTCATGGGAGGATTTAGATTACACAGGAAAGGTGCTGGTACTGAGTCCGGACACTCTGAGAGAATCCTGCTGGACACAGGAAAATCAGCTTTGGTACGCCCATGATGGATTTGGGTGCAGTCCCCATGCCATCGGTCGTTCTATCCGCTGTACCTGCCTGGGAGATGGAGAACATACCAGATGGAACCGATTAGACTTCATCGGAGTCCTGCAGGAGAATCTTCTGCCGGAGTGGGCTGAGGAAAAACTGAACGAGCTGACAGGCCAGAATGTTGATCACAACATGGAAGGCATGAAGATGGAGTGAAGTGGAGGAATTATGAATTTGAGTTATTACACGGTGGATGATCTTCGTCTGGGACATGATCCAAAGGGCGTGGTCGGGTGGCGGATGTCCCATTTCTTGTCTTTGGATGATGCATTAACGCATTATGCGAGTCTGCCTGCTACGGGAGTAAAATCTCTTGGGCTGACGGATGGAGTGCATTGTCTGGAGATCGCTCGATGTGTCCCGCTCTTTGAATATGACAGAGAAGGCGAAGACATCCTGGCCTCTGATTACAAACAGTTTCCGCTCTGGGCTGATGTGGAGGAGGTCAACGCAGCAACACAGGCATGTATTTCCACCTTGCGGCTTCGGTATGTCCTCCATCCTGATGCGATTGTACCAATTCCAAAAGGTGACTCCTTATCTTCAAAACTAAAGGATAAATATCTCTGGCTGAATGCAAACCGGGCAAAGGAATCCGCCATTACGCTGGCGTATCGCGCCGGTACAGGCTGGATCCCCTTGAGAGAATGGAAACGCTGCGCTTCGAAGCATCCGCTGATTCTTAAGTTTATGGCGGATGGTCTGACGGAGGGCGGCGCTTTTGTATCTCTGGAAGTTGAGCCCTGGGAGTATGACCTGTTGGTCCGCCGCACTTTAGAGCGGCTTAACCAAAATACATCAAATTCAGGAGGAATGAAGACATGAAGAACGACATGAAAGCAGCAGTGTCCCCTATGGAGATGGATGTGAGGATCTTTCCCTATCGAGGAGACGGCCCCGTGGCAGCAATCGCTTCGGTTACGCTGAACGGCTGTTTTGCCGTGCGGGATGTACGGATCATGGAAGGGAAAAATGGGCTTTTCGTTTCCATGCCCAGCAGGAAGGTAAAGGGTGAGTATCGAGACATCTGCTATCCCTGCACCAAAGATTTCAAGCAGCAGTTTGATCAGAAGGTCCTGGAGGCCTATGAGCAGGCACAGGTTCAGGAGGCTCAGAAGTCCCCGGACCCCGAGGGTCAAGAGGAAAACGGCCCCACCATGGCAATGTAAGGAGGTAATGTTCATGAAACGAGTAATGACCCTTTGCGTCCTGGTTCTGACACTGACAATGGCGCTCTGCCCCGCAGCACTGGCAGCGGATCTTGGGAGTGCGGCTACTGCAGCCCAGGTATGTTACCCTACTTCTATCAGCCGCAGCGAGGACGGCACAGAACTGAAAAAAATCTATGACCTGGGGCCGGAGGATGACCCCGCAGGGATTCCCCGCTCTGATTTTGAGCAGGATGGCTTCCACTATACCCTGACAGATCTGCTCAAACAGGAGCTTCCCGAAAACGAAAGTCGGCAGCACACTGAAACGGTCTCCTTGCCCAGCAAGAATAAGGATATGGAGTCTGTGCTGGCGCTGCTGCCCGCGGAAAAGGAATTCGTTACGGATGACGGTCTGACCGGGATTCTGAGCCTGGACCTGTCCACAGTCCGGGTGGAGGTTGCTGGGTATGGCAGCTCCACCAAGGAAGTGTCTGCCACACGCTCCTACCCCAATCTGGCTGGTCAGGATACCCAGTACATCCCCAAGACTATTGAAGAGGATGGCCGGACTCTGACGCTTCAAACGGTCAATTGGCAGACAGACAATACCGGAAACATGGATGGATATGCCGTTGGCGACCGTTTCACCGCTGTCGCCACCTATACCGGAACTGCGACCAGCTCCTATGTGAAAGGTTATACCGTGACTGCGGACTATACCGGAACCGTCAGCCGCATCGCCCTGAATAAGGTGCGCTATGTGGCTATTTTTGAAGGAACACCGCTGGAGCCTATTCTGCCAACGGAGGATGAAAGCACTGGCCCCGCCCAGTTTAATTGGTTGGCCATTGCAGTCCCCTTCGGTATCGTAGCCCTAGTCGGTGCAGGAACAGGTGCCGCTCTATTTATGAAGCGTCGCCACGAGACAACAGAGGAGGAGAGCGAATGAAACGAGTAATTTCCACTTGCCTGACGCTTTGCCTGTCTGCGGCATTGGCCTTGCCTGCCAGCGCCTTAGACTACAGCATTGACGCCCCTGGTAATCCGGATTACGGGGATCCTACTTCTATCGAGGTAGTCCACACGGCTGATGGTGGGGCAATGAAGAATGAGGATGTGAGCAAAAACGCAGCCCTGATCCCGCCTTCCTTTGGCAGCCCCAGCGCAGATGCCCTTGGAACAGGTACCTATCTTACCCCCAACTTGGCCCCTGGCGGCATGGCGGTTGGTACTATCTCCGGCGGCAATATGCCCATCGTATTCCCGCCTACGTCTGGCGAAAACACAGGCAATACCAGCTCTGGCAGTTCTGGCGGATCCAGTACCTCTGGCGGTTATACCTATGTGACCGATGATCTCTACTATTCTGGTGGTTATCTGGGAACTCTGAAAATCTCCGCCATTGGCCTCAGTGTGAAGATCTATCAGGGCACCGGGAGCAGCACACTGGCCAAGGGAGCAGGCCACTTCACAGACACGAGTATCTGGGACGGCACTGTTGCCCTGGCTGGCCACAATCGGGGTGTCAACAACCATTTCGGCAAGATCCATACCCTGGAGATCGGGGATAAGATCACCCTGACCACTAAGCTGGGCACCCGTACCTATAAAGTCACCTCCGTCAGCAAGGTCAGCGAAACGGACCGCAGTGCCATGACGCCTACCGGCGAGGACCGGATCGTGCTGTACACCTGCGTGATGAATCAGAGTGCTTACCGCTGGTGCGTCCAGGCGACTGCTGTGTAAACTGATCTGCTGCGCCGCCATTTGTTCTCTGCCCACACGGAAGATTCTGCTTGACTTCTACCTCCTTCTTGGATATTGTGTGCTTGCAAAGATCCACATAATGCAAAGGAGGAATGAATATGAAGGCAAAAAAGAATCTGGCCCTGGTAGCGGCAGGTATCGTAATCGGCGCGTTTCTGGCATTCCCCACAGCACACGCCGCTGAAGAACTATTCACTGCAGTTCGCAGCTCCCACCAGTTCTTCCTGGATGGGAAACAAGTTCAGATGGAAGCATATATCATCAACGGCAACAACTATGTCAAACTTGCAGATGTGGGCAAGATGGTCGGGTTCAATGTGTATTGGGACGGAGCGGTGTACATGGACAGCGATGCTCCTTACACTGGAAAAGCACCGGAAGCCTCCTCCACACTTGAGGAGGTGCGAGAAGAGATCGCCGTCCTCGTGAACGAGGTACGACGCGAGAATGGTCTCAAGGAACTGACTATCGATCAGCGCCTGATGGCAGCAGCGCAGAACTGCAGCGATCAAAAGTTTACCTGGCATCACACGAAAGAAGAGTGTGAAGCGGTGGCGGCATCTGGATATCCCTATGGCTTCGGCTCAAATCTCACCGTATTCACTGGTGCGGCAATAGCAGATATTGCACAGCGCGCAGTGGATAACTGGGAAAAGTCTCCTGGTCACTTCCAAACCATGACGGATCCAGACGCAACAACTCTTGGTGTAGGTGTTACCAAGGACAATGGCGTTACGTACTGCTATCTGTTTCTCGGAAAGCCTAATACCAATAATCCCTACGGATAAATCCATGTAGAGTGTGGCCCCTCCAAAACTGGAGGGGTCGTTTTTTTGTGCCTATACAAGAAAGAAGGTGAGTAAAATGATGTAATGCAATAGCATATCTGCCTATTTTCCAAGTTCAAGAAGAATAACCGCAAAAAATAATATCGAGAAAAGCAACAGGCCGTAGGGATACAGGACCCGACAGCCTGTTTTGACTGGAATGCTCCATCCCTGCGGCCCTTTCTTTTTTCGAGGAAAGGACAAAAAATGAAGATGAAAACGCATTCCGTATATATTCGCATGATGTCCTTGCTGCTCGCTGTTCTGTGTATTGTGGGCCTGTTCCCTGCCAGTGCGCTGGCTGCCAGCCCCAACACCATTAAGTTGGAGGACTGCACCTACAACGGGATCCACTATGACTCTCCCGCATTAGGGATTTGCTATATGCACCAGATGCAGTTTGATTTCAACGGCGACAGCGTCATGGGCTTTTGCTCCGAAAAAGGCAAAGGCATGGGCTGGTCTTTGGAAGGCCATGAGTGGAACAGCCCCAAAGAAATCAACGACTCCACAGTGAAAATTATGATGGCATATTTCTATTGTCATACCAAAGGTATTTTCACTGACCGGGCACAAGCACTGGGCCTGGATGAAGTATGGGGCTCCGACTATACCTGGACTATGAATGCATGGGTGCAGGCAGTAGTTTGGCGGTATAAGGCCGGTCTGCTCTCTGATCCTGTGGTCGCCTGCGCGGAAGAATTGATGTATGTTTTCAACAACCTCAAACACACCAACTACACCAGCATCGATGAGGAACTGGATGGCTGGTCTTTCCGCGACAGGGCCCAGTACACTCTCGACCTCGGTGCAGAGGGTGTTTGGGGTGATTGCGCAGTATATGAATACAAATATGCTGGTCCCGGCTCCAATTACCACCCCGCCAATGATGTTCAGGCTGTATTCGTTGGCGAACTCACCATCACCCGCGAGCAGTACGAGCTGACCGTAAAGAAGGTAGACTCCACCAACCCCAGCAAGGGCCTTTCCGGTGCTCGATTCCTCATCCAGTCCGCCAATGGCACCTACTCCAAGGAGGTTGTTACCGGGAGCGATGGAACCTATACGCTGTCGTCTTTGGATGCGGGCACTTATTCCGTAACTGAAATGGCCCCTCCGGAGGGGTACGAAATTGATAACGCAGGACCTCAGTATGTTGTTCTCCCCAACGAGAGCGGTACCACCGTCACAGTTACCTTTACTGATACTCCTGTCATCACCAGTGAGGGCAGCATCCGCAAAGTGGATTCCGACGATCCCAGCAAGGGGCTGGCTGGTGCTGTGATTAAGATCGAGGGTGTCGATAACAGCTTTACCGGCACCTACACCACTGGTGTTGGAGGATATCTGCAGGATGTACCCTGGGATACGATGCCCATCGGCTCTTATGTAGCCACTGAAGTCACCCCTCCCAATGGGTACACCATCAGTAAAGATCCTGATAAGGTCCGGCAGGAGTTCTATTGGGATGGCAAGAGCGATGTTGACCTTGTGTTCGAGAACGACGCAAAAGTAAAGCTCGAACTTTTGAAGGTAAACGACTCCGACCAGCCCATCGAAGGCGCAGTATTCAATGTCCTGAAAGATGGGCAGATCATTGCCACAGAGAAAACCGATGCCTCTGGAATTATTACCGTTACCAATATCACCGAGGGCCTCTACGCTTTCGTTGAAGTCTATGTCCCGGCTCCCTATGCCCGACTCGAAGAGCCTGTAACCGTCCATGTGGATCAGGAAGATGTGGACGGTGGCGGCACGATTTCGGTCTCCGCAGTAGATGAAGAACTTCCTACCCTTACCATTCTTAAACGCGATGGCCAGACCGGACAGGTTGTTCCCGGAGCCGTCTTTGAAGTAAAGGGCATTCATCACGGCTACCACACGGATGTTACTACTGGTGAAGACGGCACGGCCACTTTGACCGGCCTTCCCGTAGACAGCTATGAAGTGACTGAAATCTCCGTATCTGACCCCTATGTGGTGGCTGCGGAACCTACCCAGACGATCTGGCTGGGTCCTGGCGATGAGAAGCAGCTGATCTTTGATAACTTGAAGCAGCCTCAGCTTACCATCGCCAAAGTCGATGCTGCAGACTCCACCACCCCCATTTCCGGCACCGTCTTCCGGATTGAAGCCATTGATGGTGATTACCAGAATGATGTCACCACCGGCCAAGATGGTACTGTTACCCTCCGTGTGGCACCTGGTACTTACCGTGTCACTGAGTTGTCCGTACCGGCCCCCTACTTCCTCCCCGATAAGGACGCAGATCGGGTACAGACGATCTCTCTGAATGCAGGGGATGAAAAGAAGCTTGTTTTCAAGAACAGCAAAAGCCCTGAACTCACCATCTACAAGGAGGATAGCGTTGCCGGTGCCCCCGTGGAGGGAGCGCGATTCCATATAACATATACCAGCAATGGTGAGGCCGCTGACGCACCTGCCACCATTGATTTTGGCGAGTTCCTGACGGATTCTAACGGCGAGATCCGGCTCCACGAGCAGGGAAAGCGGCTATATCCCGGCGAATACACCATCACGGAGGTGGAACCTGCCCCTGGTTTCCAGATGGTAGAGCCCACAACTCAGAAGATCATTCTCCATGGCGGAGAAAAGAAAACCGTTACCTTCCAGAACACTCCCCTTAACGCCATCATCGTCGAGAAATACGACAGCGTCACTGGTGAGGCCCTTCCGGGCTGCACGTTCCAGCTGCGTTACCTTGGCGGGACATCTGGCACCGGTGGAACGATTATTGGCCAGAAGGTGACCGGGAAAAACGGCACCGCTATTTGGACCAGCCTCAAACCCGGCACCTATATTCTGGAGGAAGTGGACCCTGCGGATGGCTATAGCATCATCCAGTCTTCGGAAACCGTCTATCTGGCCGACAGCGGAGAACAGTCGGTTGTCACTGTCCGGTTTAAGAATATGCCGGATGGCAACCTGCTGATTCGCAAGGTTTGTTCTGTCAATCCCAGTGTGACTCTCCAGGACGCCGAGTTTAAGGTCATGTATGCGGATGGCACTTTGATCGGGGACAATAATGGAATCTACCGCACCGACGAGAACGGTGAGATTCGCATCGAGGGCCTGGCTCCCGGTAAAAGCGTGGTCGTCACTGAAACAAAGGCTCCGGCTGGTTTCCTGATTGATACCCAGTCCCAGACCATCCAGATCAAGGAGGGGCGAACTGTTTCGCTTACCTTTAAGAACCAGCCCAAGGGCGAGCTCATTATTCAGAAACGCGATAGCGCCACCGGCAAACCTCTTCCTGGTGCTGAATTCCGCGTGACTACGGCAGCAGGCTGTGAAGTTGGGCTGGATGGTGTCATTGGAGATTCCACGCTCACCCAGAATGGCATCTTCACAACGGACTCCAATGGTGAAATTCACATCACGAATCTGGCCCCAGGTGCCTATGTAATCTCTGAACTGAAGGCTCCGTCTGGGTATGTGATCGATCAGCCCACCACCAATGTGGTGATCGGCGAGAACGGCGATACACAGACAGTGGTCATCAAGAACTCTAAGGCCGGAAGTTTGATCATCGATAAGCGGGACTCTCTTACTGGTAAACCTCTCGAGGGAGTTACATTTAAGGTGACCACATCTACCGGTGAGTACGTGCCGGACGAGAACGGCTACATCTCCAGCAACGGTCTTTACTTTACCGATAAGGACGGAAAGATCCAGATTGACGGTGTAGTGGGCACCCTGGTAGTGACCGAAACCGCAACCATTCCGGGATACAGCATTGATCCCGCAAAGAAGACCCAGACCGTCCAGGTCAACCCCAATGATACGCAGACGCTCTACTTCACCAACACGCCCAGTACCACATTGGTCATCGAAAAGTATATCGAGGGTACCACAACGCCGCTGGCGGGCGTGACTTTCTTGGTCACAGATAGTTCCGGCGCGGTCGTTGGCTCCAGCAATGGAGAGTACATTACCGATGAGAATGGCCGCATTGTTATTGATGATTTGGAGCCCGGCACCACGGTGACCGCCAGAGAGGTGAAAACAGTGGAGGGCTATGTGCTGGACACCTCTCCCAAGTCCATTGAGATTAAGGCCGGTGAGGTACAGACCTTGCGCTTCTATAATGCGGCGAAAGGCACTCTGGTCATTCGAAAGCTCGATTCCGTGACTAAAAAGCCTCTGGCTGGTGTGGAGTTTGAGCTGACCTACGCCGATGGCGGCTATGTGGACGCTGACAACGGCCACCTGTCCAGCAAGGGCCTTTATACCACAGATGCCAACGGCGAGATTCGAATCAGTGGTGTGACCGGCACGATTGTGGTTAAGGAAACGAAAACCATTGATGGCTATACCATTGATCCGGCCACTCAGTCCCAGACCGTGGTGGTAAACCCGGCAGATACGCAGACCTTGACTTTTTATAACGATCCCATCGGCGGGGTTGAGATTATCAAGGTCAACGAAGCTGATCAGACCGAGCGCATTCCTGGCACCACATTTGAGATCCGTAAGGTAGATGACGAACTGATCGATACCGTCACCACGGACAAAAACGGTCGAGTCTTCGTTTCCCTGGAAGACGGTGCCTATTATGCGGTGGAGGTCGAGGCAGCGGATGGCTTCAAGCTGGACAGCACCCCCTACTACTTTGAGGTGGAGAACGGAAAGACAGAGCCGCTCAAGATTACCAATAAGGCCGTGTCCGGTATCCTGATCCATAAGACGGACAGCACTACCGGCGAAGGGATCTACGGGGTGACCTTCCTCCTCTATGACAGCAGCAACACCCCCATCGGTCAGTACACCAGTGATGACCGGGGCTATGTCTACATCGAAGATCTGGAGGCAGGCCGTTACTACCTGCGCGAGTTGGAAAATGAGGGGTATGTCCCGGACACCCAGAAGAAAACCGTCTATGTGAAGTCTGGAGAGACCACCGAGGTTGAGTGGGAAAACACTCCCATTACCGGACAGATCCAGATTACCAAAACTTCGGCAGATTATAACTCGATGAACGGCTGGCCTGCCGGAACCCCCATTCCCAACACCGTCTTCGAGATCTACAACTATCGGACCGGCAAGCTGGTGGATACCATCAAGACGGACAAAAATGGCGTGGCAGTCTCTAAGCCGCTGCCCCTGGGCCGGTACAAAGTTGTGGAAGCCCAGGCAGCCGAGTTCTATGGCCTGGACAAGACTCCCATTGAGGCGGAGATCGAATTTGCCGGTCAGATCGTTAAGACGGCCATGACAAATAAGAGCCTCTATACCAACGTCAGCATTAAAAAGACCGGATATGTGGAGGTCATGCCTGGGCAGCAGATTCGCTATGACTTTTCCGGCATCGGCAACAACTCCACCACCAGCCTCACCTCCTTCTACTGGAGGGATACCCTGCCTACCCAGGCGGTACGGCTGGATAAGATCATCACCGGCACCTACAATGTGCCTGGAAATTACAAGGTGGTCTACCAGACCAACCTGAGCGGCGGTACATGGCGCACCATGTACGACAACCTGAGCACCATGCAGAACTATACGCTGGATGCCTCGCCTGCAGCACTTGGTTTGGCTTCCAACGAGTATGTGACCCAGTTTATGGTGTCCTTCGGCGTGGTGCCCTCCAATTTCCGACAGGTGGAGGCACCGAGAGTCTATTGCAATGTAGTCTCTTGGCTCACTGGTGGCACCCAGTTCGTTAACCAGGCAGATGTGGGCGGTGTCTATGACGGACAGTGGATCATGGCAACCAGCCGTTGGGTAACCAAGGTTTATAAGCCTTCCGAGCCCCTTCCCAGAACGGGATATTGATCCAATTCCATTACGTCCAGGAGGGTCGCCCAATTGGGTGGCCCTCCCATTTTGAGGAGGAACTATCTATGAGCAGAGGAGAACAAAAGGTTCAAAGGCCTTTCAGCTGGTTTCAGCTCGGAGGAAAGGCACACCGGTTCCAGCTCGATATTTTTTAAGAAAGGGTGATTAACATGAAGTTGAAAAAATACTTATGTGCCTTTTGTGTGATTTCCCTTATGGCGATTTTACTCACTGTCCCCGCTTTTGCAGCTGGCGGTGATGTGGCCGGTGCAGTGGAACAGACCTGGGATGATGCCGCAACGCAAATCAAGACTGTCGTGGATAATGTGGTTTTTCCTGCCCTGAGTATGATCCTTGCCATTGCATTCTTTGTGAAGCTGGGAATGTCGTACTTCGATTACCGCACAAGGGGACAATTCGAATGGACTGGTCCTGCAATCCTCTTTGTTTGCCTTATCTTCGTACTGCTTGCCCCCAATTACATCTGGGGCATCATCGGCATCTAAGAATCGAAGGCCGCACCCCCTCCTAATTAGGAAGGGGGTGCGGTTACCTTTTAGAGAGGAGGTGTTAGTGCCTAATGTTTATTTGGGATTTTGTAGCCAATCCCATTATGGATGCTCTTATGGATTGGTTTTACAGTCAGGTCGTTGGCTTTCTCGGCGCATTTTTTGCCCAGATGGGCAATATGGGTGCGGAACTTTTTGAATTGGAATGGGTGCAAGCTGTTGTCCTATTCTTCTCCCAACTCGGTTGGGCTCTGTATGGCGTCAGTCTGGTCGTTTCTGGTTTTGAGTGCGGAATAGAATATATTTCTGGCCGTGGCAATATCCAACAGGCTGCATTAAATGCCATTAAGGGTTTTCTGGCAGTGAACCTGTTTACCGTTGTTCCAGTTCGCCTATATTCGTTATCCGTTGCGCTGCAAGGGACTTTTGCACAAGGTATCACCGGAGCCGGTTCAGGCATTGGAGATCTTGGCGCGGCAATTTTGGAAAACATGGAGTCTACTTCCTTAACGGAGATCGCGGCTGCTGGCCACTGGGGAATTGGCACCAACCCACTCATGCTGATCTTCTGCATTATTTTGATGGCCTATGCTGTGATCAAGGTGTTTTTCGCAAATCTAAAAAGAGGCGGAATCCTCCTCATTCAGATTGCGGTCGGAAGCCTCTATATGTTTTCAATCCCTAGAGGATACACCGATGGTTTTACCCAGTGGATGAAGCAAGTGATTGGCTTATGCCTTACCGCTTTCCTGCAGGCCACCATATTGGTGGCAGGGCTAATGGTATTCAGCGAGCATGCTCTGCTGGGATTAGGTCTGATGCTTTCTGCTGGCGAAGTGCCCAGGATTGCAGGAACATTTGGTCTGGACACCACCACCAGAGCCAACATCATGTCTGCGGTGTACACAGCTCAAGCAGCTGTCAACACCACCCGTACGCTTGTACAGGCGGCAACAAAATGATAGCACCCACAGGCCGTGTCCTGACGATGGGCAGCCTCTTTGATGGAATTGGTGGATTCCCTTTGGCTGCTGTTCGCAGTGGTATAGAACCGCTGTGGGCCAGCGAAATTGAGGCGTTTCCAATCTCAGTAACACAAAAAAGATTTCCCAACATGGTTCATGTCGGAGACATCACACAATTAGATGGAGCAGCGTTACCGCCGGTGGATATCATCTGCGGTGGCTCTCCGTGTCAGGATCTTTCCGTGGCCGGAGCGCGTGCCGGGTTAGCCGGTGAACGCTCTGGCCTATTTTTGGAACAGATCCGCATCATTAAGGAGATGAGATATGCAGATAAGCAAAGAGGACGGCCAGATATCCTTGTTCGGCCAAGATATGGAGTGTGGGAAAATGTCCCAGGAGCATTCTCCAGCGCAAACGGAGAAGACTTCAAAATCGTCCTCCAATCGTTCCTCCAAGTTGAAGAACCATACCTTCATGTTATTAGACCTGAGACCGGGCGCTGGGAATATGCTGGGGCCGTGCTGGGAGTACGATCCTGTGTGGCTTGGGTCACTTGGGACGCTCAATACCTCGGAGTGCCCCAGCGCCGTCGTCGAATCTTCCTTATCACAGATTTTGCAGGATACAGTCCCATCCAAATATTATTTATCCCCGACAGCTTGCATGGGTATCCTGCGGCGAGCGGAGGAGAGGGGGAAAGATCTTCCGACAGCACTTGCGGCAGCACTGAGGGTTCAGGCTGGGATACAAAAACCGGAGGACACTAATCTGCACGGAGAAATTACTGGGGTCGATGGTTATAACGGTGATTTAACGGGCGATGTGTCTGCCACACTTGGAACCAACTGCGGTATGTCCACAGGACGAAATGGTGTTCTGGATCCAACTCCTTTTGTGAATAACCAGCAGGATGAGGCCAGATTTACTTGCGGCATAGACGGCGACCTCGCCCTATTGCCCCCGGAAAGCCTTCATGTATCGGGTCTAATAACAAAAGGAAGCGGCGATTGCTTTATTACAGAAGAAAAACACACCACTTTAAGCACTGGTGGAGATCAAGCGGGTCAGGGATACCCATGCATTTTTGCCGCAGGATTCTCCGCAGGGGCTGGTGCAACTGCCGGTAGCATTGGCTACGATGAAGAAATCGCTCCTACTCTCAAAGGTAGTGCCAGCGGAAATTGTATGCCGACTGTTTTCTGCCTGAATGATCAGGGCGGCCGTGTAATGGATGTAACCAAAGAGATGACAGGAACGCTCCGCGCTCAGACACACGGACATGAACCTTTGGTTCTTGATGCCCACGGTCAGGACACCAGATACCGTGGGCCAGTCGAATGTTCACCAACTTTATCCGCAAGCTTACTGAATCATCCTTTGGTAGTTGATTCGCCCCAAGAACCGGCCCTATACGAGAACCACGGAATTGATGCCCGCTATACTGGTCCACATGCTGTGTCACCTACTCTCTCTGCAAGGGCTGGAACTGGTGGAAACAATTTGCCTTTGGTTGCAGCACCAGAGGAAACCTATTGTATTACAGGAAATGCAATTGACCGGCAGCCACATAATGGTGGGAACGGAATTGGATATCAGCCGAATCTATCCTATACTTTGACCGCAACAGATCATCATGCAGTGTTTCGCCGGCAGCGTGTCGATCTATTTCAGAGCGATACAGTTGTAGGGACCCAAAGTGCGCGCCAGTACAAGGATGCTACAGATCTAATTTATCAACAGTTACCTGAAAAGATGGGAATGGTATACCTCATTCGCAGACTCACACCAATGGAATGTGAACGGCTACAAGGGTACCCGGATGGTTGGACAAATATGCCAAATGTGTCGGACTCCAATCGATATAAGGCTTTGGGCAACAGCGTTGCAATTCCATGTGTGCAATACCTGATCCAGCGCATCGCTATGTGCCTTATGCTTGGCTTTCAAGGTTACTTTTAGTTCCTTTTGTGAATGGCTTTTTACTTTGCTTTTGGGTATGCTTGCTTTGCAATTACAGAAGAAGGAGGTCAGGTTATGGCGGAAGATATTAAGAATCTCTGCGCGCCAATCCCATCAGATCTGCACGCAAAGGTACGGGAACATCAGGAAGCATCCGGCAAAACCCTTGGCCAGTATATGGCTTGGTTGATCACACAATTCTATGAGTACGAAAAAGGAGGAAATGCAAGTATGGCAGACAACAAAAGAACGGTGGCCTTCCAAGTTCCGGCAGACCTGTTCGAACAGTTCAAGGCGTATCTGGAAAAGAATCACATCAAGCAGAACGCATTCTTCTTGGACTGCATCCAACGAGCCCTTGCAGATGAGTTGGAATAAATGCTCAACAATGCCCTGCCGGAAATTGGCAGGGTTTTGTTTTCTTCAGACCGAAATGACATCTAGGAGGTGAAGATGTGTTTATCTATCCTGAAAACCTGAAAGCAAAACCAATGCTATGGCTTTGGGAACTGCGGGATATTGGTATTATCGGCGTTGGTTTTCTCCTCTCTGTTCTGGCTTTGAGTCAGGGGGCCGGGATGATACCACTCGTGATTACCGTCCTATTCTCCTTCCTAACTATTCGGGTGGACGGCTCCAGCATCCTGGACTTTTTACGGAGGGCCGCCTGTTTCCTAATCCTGCAGCAGCAATACTACGAATGGAGGCTTGACCCATGACTCGCAAAGAAAAATTGGCTCTTCGGCAACACCAGTCCACACGACAGCTCATGGGTATGCAGGGTATTGCATCACATGGAATTACGACTTCCAATTCGGAGTTGGTCTTTTTTCTCATCCGACCCGATAACCTTTCCGTTCTATCATCCGAGGGAATCCGTGCCAGGGTAACGGCGCTTGCCAACCTCCTGCGGGCAGAGCCCGCTGTGGAGCTCTTGGTTGTCGATTCCAGGGAATCCTTCCAACGAAACAAAGAATTTTATCAGAAGAGACTGGAAGAGGAAACGACCCCTGCCATTCGGAAACTGCTGATTGAGGATATGCGTCATCTGGATGAAATCCTGTCATCTTCCGCTTCTGCTCGAGAATTTGTTTTGATTCTGCGGCGGGATCTGAAGTCGGACATGAGCGAAGGCACCTTGCGCCAATTGGAGAAAGGTATCTGTGATCATGGCCTGCACGTCCGCCTAGCCGATGAGCAAGATGTAAAACGCTTGCTGGCCGTTTATTACCAGCACGATATAACCACAGACTTCTTTCAAGATGTGGATGGAGAAAAGGCGGTGATCGGAAATGGCTAAGAAGAAAAAACAGAAGAAGAAAAACACACCCTCGAAACAACCCGTAGTATCCCGGCCCAAGGAGTTCCTGGATCTGATCGCACCGGCTGCAGTTAAGTTCAATACGGACCATTTCATTCTGGGTGGTACATATCGCAGTGTTGTTGCACTTCGAAGTTATCCCCCCACAACAGAGGAACTGGCTCTACTCCGTAGACTTGGCGAAATGGCTGGTGTCACCCTGCGCCTTTCCGCCAGGCGAGTTACCACAGCTGAGGAGGATGCTATTATTCATGCAGCCACCAACAAGAACCGAATGGAGCGCAGTAATTTCAGTAACATCAAGCAAAGCGTGACTGCAGAGGAAAAAATCCAGGATGTCGAAACCCTGATCAAAACAACTCGACGGCAAACCGAACCCCTCATCCATTGTTCCTGTTTTTTGGAGTTCACCGCTCCGACCATGGAAGAGCTCCGCTCCCTGCGCGATGAGGTCAACGCAATTCTCATCCGCTCCAAATTGGGAACAGATCCTCTACTCTTACGTCAGAGAGACGGATTTCTTTCCTCCAATCCTGCTGGTCAAAATGCGTTTGGCTCCTTTACTGAACGTGTGCTGCCTGCATCCAGCGTGGCCAATCTGTACCCAATCAGCTATTCGGGAAAGACGGATCCGATGGGCTTTTATGTGGGCCGGGACAAATATGGCTCCAATGTTATCGTGGATCTGGACCGACGAGCCGACGACAAAACCAATGCCAGCGCCTTGATACTTGGCAACAGCGGTCAAGGAAAAACATATCTGCTCCGGCTCCTACTGTGCAATGTCTTGGAGGCAGGTAAGTGTGCCATCTCTCTGGACTCGGAGCATGAAATGGAGGATCTCTGCAGAAATCTGGGAGGTTGCTTTCTGGACTTCATGGACGGCAGACATCGCATCAATTTATTGGAGCCGCGCCGGTGGGATGATGGTAGTGAGCCTGATGATCCAGACGCGCCTCCTGCCTTCCACGGTACTCTCTTGGCCCAGCACATCTCATTCCTTCGTGACATCTTCCGTGTCTATAAGGACTTCGATGTCCCCCACATTGACACTTTGGAGCTGATGATAGAACGGCTCTACCGCAAATGGGGCATCAATGATAAGACGGACTTCTCACGTATGCTTCCTACCGATTATCCTATCTTATCAGACCTCTATGACACCATTGAGGATGCCTACCAGAACTATGAAGACGAGGAAGCTCTGAAACTCTATCCTCCCGAAATGCTTCGGGATCTGCTGCTGGGCCTCCACTCTATGTGCAAAGGTGCGGATGCACGATTCTTTAACGGACATACGAATATCTCGTCTGCGCGTTTCCTTGTGTTCTGTGTCAAAGGCTTGGACAGCGTCGCGCAAAACCTTCGGGACACCTTGCTGTTTAGTGTGCTCTCATATATGTCTGATCAGCTCCTCAGCGCCGGAAATACAGTGGCAGCGATTGATGAGCTGTACTTGTGGCTCACCAATCCGGTAGCTGTCACCTACATCCGGAACTGCCTGAAACGAGTAAGAAAGAAAGAGTCGTCCCTATTTCTCGCCAGTCAGAACCTGGAAGACTTTGACCAGCCTGGCGTCCGAGAGTTGACTCGCCCCCTTTTTGCAATCCCTACCCATCAATTTATTTTTAATGCAGGTGCCATCGATAAAAAGTTCTACATGGAAAACCTTCAGTTGGAGGAAGCGGAATACGAACTGATTCGTTACCCCCAGAGAGGAGTCTGCCTCTACAAATGCGGGACAGACAGACATTTGCTGGCGGTCCATGCTCCTTCCCATAAGGAGCAGCTCTTTGGATCGGCAGGTGGTCGCTGATGGCAATTCCTGCTGCTGCCATTGCAAAAGCCGCAATTGGTGTCCTCTCAAACGAGAAGACACGCAAGGCTGCAGGCTGGGTTCTGGTAGCGATTCTATCCCCAATCATTCTCCTCATTGCTGCATTCTGTTCTATCCTGGGCGGTTCCGCTGATCACAACAGCAGCATCCTTGACCTGTGTTTCTATGGTGGCACATTACCAGCAGATATCCCTGCAGAATACCGAGCCTACATCGAAGACATGCAGGCAAGCTTCGCATTGTTGGATGAGCGAATTGCGGAAATCAATAGCATGACAGAGGACGGAGAAAGTCTTGACGCTATACGTGTCAAGGCATTTTTTTATGCTCTGTATTTCGGCGCGGAGTCACCGAGTAGCCGAGCACACCAACAATTTGTTGATTGCTTTGTCACTTATGAGGAATGTACCCGCCCGCTCGATTCAACTGATAGCGAAGACGAAAGTGCCGAAGAACCGGAGGAGGAAACCTACACCGTTGCAATTCCCATCACAGACATCGCCACAATATGGTCCAACATTCAAACGGCATTAGGAGAAACAGTTACGGAGGAGCAACGAAACAACGCAGACAGTATCTACAACTTGATCCGTTACGGTTCTGCTACTGGAACAGAGGGCTGGATACCCGGTGCCGAAGTGCCGTTTATCGGTGCGGATGGATTTTGTTCTCCAGTGGGCTCCAGCTGGGAAAGTAGAGTCACATCAGAGTTTGGATACAGATCCGATCCCTTTACCGGCCAGACAAAAGGTCATACCGGTATCGACATCGCTGTGCCCACAGGCACACCAGTTCGTGCAGCTCTGCCCGGAGTCGTTACAAAGGCAACCTACAATGCTGGTGGCTATGGCTACTATGTAATGATTGACCACGGCAATGGAATGGTAACTCTGTATGCTCACAATTCGAAACTGTTGGTCAGTGTTGGAGATACCGTGGAGGCGGGTGACACCGTATCTCTGTCCGGCTCCACGGGACGATCGACCGGTCCGCATCTACACTTTGAAGTGCGTGTCAATGGTCAGCGTGTAAATCCACGCTCCTACCTGCCCACAAATTAAAGGAGGCGATTTGATGAAAGAAAAAGAGATTGCTGTCTTGAAGGTGGAACCTGGTAAATCACCAGAAACGGTAACCATGCCAAACACTTTGGACGCTATGCAGAAAATGGTGGGTGGCTACATCGAGGTGCTCCCCCTGAGCGATGTTTGCCTGGTCTGCAATGAGGACGGCAAATTGATGGGGCTGGAAGGAAACCGGCGCTTGGGCAACGACATCATTGTCGGCACATTCTTTCTGGCTGGCGATACTCGATCCGGTGATCTTTGTTCTCTTACCCAAGAGCAGATACAACACTTTGGTGAAGTGTTTGCTAAGCCGGATACCTTCCAACCAGGTGAGGTAGAGGACGCCTTGCGGATTGAGTTCTACTCAATGTAAGGAGGTCAGAATGGACAAGATTGAATTGAAAGTGACGATAGAGCCGGAGCGATTGGATGCGCTCCGGTATTTTTTGTCCGCAAAGGAAAAGCGGACGCCAGAGAAAGAACTGCAGCGGTTGCTGGAAGAGCTCTACGAAAAATATGTGCCAGCGGATACTCGGGAGTATCTGGACAGCAAGAACAAGCCTGCAGTTCGTCCACGCCCCAGGCGCACAGCAAAAGGCGGGCGCACTGCACAGACACAGGATAACAACAGTGACCAGGACAATCCTGGCCAAGATGTTTCGACCGGCTATGACATGGGAGGTAGACATGATGAAAAAGTCTGATTTTTTGAACCAGGATCTTCGTTCATCCAATCGGCTGTTGAGTCTTCGCCATCACAAAGATATCCGTTGTCCCTCACCCAGTACCTACAGTAAGCAAAAGCCTGCCAAGCGGCGGAATAGGGGGTGTCCCAATGAGCGGCTCCGTTGAGATCGTGCTGTGGCTCCATGAGTATGAGCTCAAGGCACTGGAAAAGCAGCTTGCTTCGAATGGAACTGATGTTGAAAAACGAATGCAGGAAATGCTTGCTGATCTGTATTCTGAGTGCGTTCCTTTTGAGGAACGACAGGCGATACAGGAACGCATCAATGCCGAACATGCCGAGGCAGTAGCGGACCAAATGGCCAACACCACCTGGGCGGCGTACCATATCACAGGTCACGGGGAAGATCTTTATTTCAAAACCGCTAAAGCAGATACCCTGCTCGCCGCCGCTAAGCGATTGCGTACCTATCTCACTGCTGAGGATAATCCTCAGCCAGTTTCCTTTGCAGCTGTGATCAAAGACCGCACTGAAATCACTCAGGCAGAGTACGATCAACTCCTGGACCAGCGGCTGCAGAATACCGGAAAGGTATCTGGAGTATTCGAAATGGACTTTGACAGAGATACATTTTCCGCAGCCAATGCTATGGACGGCTGGCACACCTACCGTATCCATGATGTGAGTGTGGCAGCCTATCACGCATTCCGAAAACAGAACATCTCTACAGATCAGAGGTGGGAAAGACTGCTGGACAAACTCGATGGAAAGGAACTCACACCAAACTCAGAGGCTATGGTGCTGACCGGATCCAGGCGGCTTAGTATGAACGAGATTTCTTTCCAGGATGACATGAGCGAATGCGGAAGTCTGCTGAATTTCTATGTGCCAGTCACATTTGATCCTGACGCTGTGTTCGGAACCAATGTGGCTACTGATGCAAATGATGACTATCTCAATGTCTATGCGGATTTTGATTTGGATGTTGGTGAAGTGTGTGACGCACTCACTGTGATTCAGGTCTGTGGAGATGGTTCTGAGGAAACCTACTGCTACCCCCTGACCGAAGAGGATCGCTCAATCCTACGCTCCAAAATGAATGACTACTGTATGGAGCAGACGGGAATGAGTCTGGACGATTATCGCGCACAGTATCTTGACGAAGAGATGTGCTCTTCCTCATTCCCGGACGGCCAGACTATGTAATGGGATCTGGACCACCATCATGCGCCGGAAACAAGGCTTTGACAGCGATGCAGATGAGCCAAACGCCGAACCACTCACAATCGCCCCGTGTGGGCCGCTGTGAGGCCCTGTGTGCCCTCCTATGGGTGGGGGTAGACCACCTACCCCAATCGGGAAGGTTAGCCCCCATTTGAGGGCTTTTTCCACCAGGGGACGGAGGACGAAAAAAAAGCAGGCAGAAAGAGCCGGGGTCGTGAACGCCCCGGCTCTCTCACTTCTGCCCGCAGTGCGGGCAGTTTCAGGCTTTTCCCACCGGGGTCGTGAAAGCAAAAAAATCACGCCTACGGGGTCGTGAATCCCCGTAAGCCCCGCCGTATCAGGCTTTCTTCCGGGGACGAAGACGTACCCAGCGCAAATTTGATTAGAAAGAAGGTACCAAAGATGAGAAGCGCAAAGGAGACAGACGGCTTTCCTTACGACAGCAATCGAATCTGCTATATCGAGTTGTTTGCCACTGGCGAGATCAAACAGCTCACCACATATCATGACAAGATCGAAGGATACGTACACGCCCAGTCGGGTATCAGCAAACTCTTTGCGGTATGGCCCGGCCATTGGCGCAGCGACCTTTTCATCATCGATGACCTGGAAGCGTTTCGTATTGGCCAGAGACTCATTAGAGTGTGAGGTGAACTACGTCATGAGTAACACAAAGAAAAAATTTGCTTTCTGGCTGACACCGAAAACAAAAGAACTGGTGGAGCGCTCCTATCAGCTTGACAACTCTCAGAGTCAAAGCGAATTTATTGAAAAAGCCATTCAATTCTATACCGGATACCTTGAAGCGGAGCAGGACGGCTCGTATCTACCAGTCACACTGTCAGCTACATTGGAAGGCTCGTTAGGCGCGCTGGGAGATCGGCTCGGCAAGCTGCTGTTCAAAATGTCGGTGGAGATGTCCATGATGATGCACCTCATGGCACACGATACAGATGCAACACTCAATGAGTTGGAACAGCTGCGTGGCCGGTGTGTCCAGGATGTGATGCGCACCCATGGCATGATCAGCTTCAAGGAGATCTTCCGGTTCCAAAAGAGGTTGTAAGCCATGCCAAAGCTGGTGCAGAAGTGTGGGTACATCTGCAATGGCAGTGCAGCAAAGTACATGCGGTACATTGCCACAAGAGAAGGTGTTGAGAAACTTCATGGCCGGGGTCCTGTCACACAGCCTCAGAAAGAACTCATCGAAAGACTGCTCAAGGATTATCCAGATACCAAAGAACTATTCGAGTACAGTGATTACTGCGCCTCTCCCACCTTTGGCAACGCCTCTGAATTGATCACTATGGCACTGGATGCCAATGTCCACACCATGGAAGCTGGCGATGGCTACCTCAAATACATCGCTACCCGTCCCCGTGTAGAAAAGCGCGGTGACCATGGCCTGTTCAGTGACACGCAGGATGTGTCGCTCCAGGATATGATGGCAGAGGTCGCGGAACACCATGGCCCTGTCTGGACGGTCATCCTTTCTCTGCGCCGAGAAGATGCGTCTGCTCTTGGATACAATAGTGCTGAAAACTGGCGCACCCTCCTCCTACAGCACCGGACACGTTTGGCGCAGGCCATGAAGATCCCGGTGGATGACTTCCGGTGGTGTGCAGCCTTCCACGATGAAGGGTACCACCCACATGTACACATGATGGTGTGGTCTGCAGATGAGAAACACGGGTATCTGAACAAGACCGGAATCACAGCCATGCGCTCTGCGCTGACCAACACTATCTTCCAGGATGAGATGCACAACATCTATGTCAAAAAAGATCTGGCTTATCAGGATCTGGTAAAACAGTCCCGCTCCGCTATGGCGGAACTGATTGCGCACATGGAATCCACCTCGCTGGATAATGATTCGATTGCCAGAAAGATGGTGGAACTGGCCAATGCCCTGAGCAGTGTCAAAGGGAAAAAGCAGTATGGATACCTGCCTAAAAAGTTGAAAGAACTAGTAGATGCTATTACTGATGAGCTGGCACTGCAGCCAGATGTGGCAGCGTGCTATCAGGTCTGGAATGATCTGCGTGATAAATTGGAGGGTTACTATAAGGACAAACCACGTGTCCATAATCCTCTCTCAAAGCAAAAGGAATTCAAGGCAATCAAGAACTCCATTATCCGCGAGGCTGATTGTCTACGTCTGGAATTGGAACAGGAAGAGATGGACTCCACCAACCCAAATGCGAACGAAGAATCAGGAGAAATTGATTCGACCGAGACACCACCAAAAACGGATAGCGCCCAACAGCCAATTAAGTCACCGGCAGTGAACAACCACAACCCAGCAGTAATCGCTGCGGTAACTCGTCTCCTCTATCACATGGGCCAGATTTTCCGTGACAATGCAATGGCACCTACTAGTCCGTTGGGCCTTCGAATTGATTCCAAGCGCAGGAAAAAGCTGATGGCCAAGCGACTAGCCCTTGGGCATAAAGCGGATGATCATGAGGAGCAGGGATGGCAAAATGGGCCATCGATGTAAGGGAAAGGAGGTACTATGGCTCAGTATATTCATTTCACTGATGAGCAGAAACAGCGAGCAGCTGAAGTGGATCTGGAAGAATTCCTACGCCAGAGAGGAGAAAAACTCCTTCCTTCTGGACGGGATAAGAGGCTCGATAGAGATCACAGCGTGACCATCCGTGGCTGTGAATGGTTCGATCACGACAGCCGTCAGGGTGGAAATGCGATCAGCTTTGTCCGGTGGTTTTATAATTACAGTTACCCAGAAGCCGTCAAAGCACTTCTGGGTGGTGAACAGGGTACAATATACCCATCTGCTGCTGAGCGGGAGAAGCCACCACAAAAACCGTTTGAACTTCCTGAAGCGAATACCAATATGCGGCGCATTTTTGCCTACCTGATGAAGCACCGGCACATTGACCGTGATGTGATTGCCTATTTTGCGAAGGCAAAGACACTCTTTGAGGACAGCAAATATCACAACTGCGTCTTTGTGGGGACGGATGAACAGGGCATTCCACGCCACGCGCACAAACGCAGTGCCAACAGTTTTGGAAAGTCCTTCCGGCAGAATGTGGAGGGCAGCGATCCCAAATATAGTTTTCATCACCTTGGCACTGACGGAAAGCTCTATGTGTTCGAGGCACCCATCGATATGCTCTCCTTCATCACCCTGTATCCTGAAGATTGGAAATCGCACAACTATGTTGCCTGCTGCGGAACATCTGCGATCCCTGTAATGTCAATGCTTTCCCGTATGCCCCACGCACAGGAGGTGTTCTTATGCCTGGACAATGACGCAGCAGGTCAGGCAGCAAGCCTCCGTATGGCTGAACAGATTGCCGAACAGTTTGGAATCACCTCGGATCGCCTGGCTCCCCAAAACAAAGACTGGAATGATGACCTGTGTGTTCTGGAGGACGCACAGGTCCCTTTTCTGGAAACGGGGTGACGCAATGACTGAACAAGCATGGGGACTGATTGTATTGTGCGGCGGAATGCTGCTGGTGTTGATCATTGCCTCCATATTCACTCAGCGATATTCCCTAAACCGTATCAAATCCAAAACCGTTGGTGACGGCCAGCATGGTACTGCACGATGGGCTACCCCAAAAGAGATCCGTCAGACTTATAAGCATGTGCCTTTCCAAGTCGATGAATGGCGTCGTGGCAAGAATCGGCCAGAGGCACAGGGGATCGTCTTAGGGTGCATCGGACGCGCGTCTGTCAAAGCCAAGAAGCATTCCAAACATGGTGGGCTGAAAGCTCTTGTAGACTGCGACGATGTTCACTTCCTGATGATTGGTGCATCCGGTGTTGGCAAGACTGCCTTTTTCCTGTACCCCAATCTGGAATATGCCTGCGCCTGTGGTATGAGTTTCTTGGCGCTGGACACCAAGGGCGACTTGGCGAGGAACTACGGTGCTATTGCCAGCAAGTATTACGGTTATAAGATTTCCGTGATCGACCTTCGCAATCCGACCAGATCAGATGGTAATAATCTTCTGACGTTGATCAACCGTTATATGGATTTGGCTCAGGAAGATCCCAGCAATCTGGCTGCCAGAGCCAAGGCCGAAAAGTATGCCAAAATTCTCGCCAAGACCATAGTTAATCCAGATGGCGACGCTTCCTCTTATGGACAAAATGCATTTTTCTATGATGCAGCAGAAGGATTGCTTACTGCTGTGGTACTTTTGTTAGCAGAATATCTTCCACCAACAAAAGAAGATTCAAGTGAGAGAAGGCATATCGTATCGGTGTTCAAACTGATTCAGGATCTGCTGGAGTCCCCTGGGCCAAGGCAAAAAAACTACTTCCAGCAGCTAATGGGGAAACTCCCCGATAATCACAAAGCGAAATGGTTTGCGGGAGCCGCACTCAACACCTCGGACCAGGCAATGGCGTCTGTCATGTCCACGGTCTTGTCCCGACTGAATGCGTTTCTCGACAGTGAATTGGAGCAGGTCATCTGCTTTGACAGCGCCATTGACGCGGAGACATTCGCCAGCCAGAAATGCGCTATCTTCCTGATCCTACCGGAAGAAGACACGACCAAAAACTTCATGGCCGGACTGATGATTCAGAATCTGAGCCGAGAACTATTTGCTGTTGCCGATGAGAACGGCGGAAAACTAAAAAACCGTGTGGTGTTGTTCTGTGATGAGCTTGGTACCATGCCGCCCTTTGATATATTGCCCCTATTCTCCGCCGGGCGCTCCAGGCGGTTGACCCTGGTGCCGATCATCCAATCGTTGGCTCAGCTTGAAAAAAACTACGGCAAGGAGGGCAGCGAGATCATTCAGGATAACTGTCAGGATACAATCTTCGGAGGCTTTGCACCTGGCAGCCAGACAGCAGAAGTGTTGTCCAGGAACCTTGGAACTCGCACGGTGCAGTCTGGCTCGGTGAGCCAAAGCAAGAATGATCCCAGTCAATCCCTGCAGATGGTAGAGCGGCCCTTGATGACGCCAGACGAGTTAAAATCAATTCCCAAGGGGCACTTCGTTGTTATGAAAACTGGTTGCCATCCAATGCAGACCCGACTCCGACTCTTCCTAGAATGGGGCATTACTTTCGAAAGACCTGCTAATAAAAGTCAAGTAGAAATTTCAGATTTTTAGGGAGGCGAAAAAATGCAATACAAAATCAAGCCGCTGAGCATCTCAAAATTAAAACGGCGGCCAGCCAGATGGTATAGAGTGTAAAAATCAGTCGTGCTCCAGGGATTCCAAGTAGGTTTTCACAGAGGCGTAGTAGATGCGCAGGAACTTGTTGGCGGATGCCATCATGTAGACACGGTATGGCTTGCCCTCAGAGCGTTTCTTGTTCATGAACTGGTAGACCGGCTCATCCATTGGAGCGCATTGCAGGAGGACGCCCATCACCAGAAAAAGTGTCCTGCGCAGGGAGGCAGATCCCCGCTTGGAAATGCTGCGGCTGCGGACATCTATTTGGCCGGATTGGTAGGGCGGGGCGTCAATACCCGCAAAGGCCACCAGCGCTTTCTTGGAATGAAAACGGCGCACATCTCCAATTTCAGCTATGAGTTGGGGGCCGAGTGTGGGGCCAACACCAAACATCCCCATCACTACAGGATACTCCGGCAGAGAAGCTGCCAGAGACTGCATCTCCTGTTTGAGAGCAGCTAACGCGGCGGAAGTTGCCTGGAGTTGGGAAATGGCCTGTTCTACCAAAAGTTTTGCCGTCTTTGTTTTCGGCATGACACCGAAGCGTCCACAGGCGGAGACATAAATGTCCAGCGCCTTATCTTCACTGAAATTGTAGCCGTGCTTTCTGCACCACTTCTGGTACTTGGTGGTAAAGGCTTTCTTAGACAGGCCACAGACACATTCGCAATGCCAGAAAGCAGCTACAAAGTCCACCCACTTTTCGCTGCCATCGGCGCGGGGCGGACTGGTAAACAGGCGGTTTGCATCAGGGAAAGCGGTGTCCAGCAGGGAGATCAAGTTGTTTTTCAGCATGGTCTGTACTTTGGAATACTGTTGGTACTGGCGGTAGCAGGTCTTCAGCATGAGCCGGGCATCTTCTTCCGGGACATATCTCGGAAGTGTGAGCCAGTGGTCAAGACCGTAGTTGGCCAGCTTCACGGCATCCTTCTTGTCGGTCTTGCCCCGTCTTAAACTGTTGTTCCCGTAGTCGTGCACCAGCATTGCATTGACTACGGAAACATAAAGCCCCGCGCCGTGGAGCAGCCAGGCCACCGGCGCATGGTAATTGCCCGTGGATTCCATCACCACACGGGTCTCACCGTCCAGGCTTTTGAGCAGCCTTGCCAACTCGCTCAGTTCACTGGCGGTGTGGCACACTTCAAAGGGTGAAACCACTACCTCTCCAAAAGGCCGCATGACTGCAATCGTGCTCTTGCCCTTGGAAACATCGATGCCAACGCAGTTCATTCACATTCCTCCAATATCAAGAATCCGCAACCGGAAATCCATCTTTTCTCGCTGCCGATTCAATCTATTGGGTGACACGAACTCTCCGGCATCCGGTGGCTCAACCTGCTCAAATCGAACGCTGCAACAAGAGGATGGCTGACAGTCTTTCGAACGGACATAAAAGCCCAAGGAGGGATTGGTCAGCCAGTTGCTCCCCTTATTGTAGCTTAGGCGCGAGATGGAGAGAAAGCCGGACTGGCTGTCCGGCTTTCCTGTCCAAATTTATTGTAATAGAGGGATACACTGTGCCGGTACATGAAAATATGCAAGTCCACTACGCGGGGCGAAAGGAGCTGGAGGAAAGCATTCTATGTCATGCCTTGAAAAATACAGCATCGGAAAAGGCAGATGCAGCACCACAGCAAAACGGAAGTCAAAAAGCTGCAGAGGAAGATGCTCATGCTCCCGCTTCCGACGATACAAGTCTGAGAACATAATTGGAGGTGAACATGGTGGGCTATTTTGAATCGATCTATGCTGATACTGAATTGCCTCATCGGTGCAAAACCGTTTACATTTACCTCCGGGATCGGGCCAATGCATCAGGCACCTGTTGGCCAGGAATTAAGACAATCGCCTCAGATCTTGGCTTATCACGCAGCACTGTGAAGAGAGCAATCAACGAGTTGGAACGCAAAGGCTTCCTACTCAAGAACCCAAGATACCGCGCAAATGGCAGCCATACCTCAAATCTATATACTGTGCGCTAAAGCGAAAAAGTGGTTTGTACCATATTCTGATACAAACCACTTTCTCTTAAATAATTTGCCGCCAAGGGGTTTATATGCCCTGACGATGGACCGAGGGTGGGTTCATTATGGTCCCCCCAGAAGATCCCACTCTATTGGAGAACTTAATACAGAGAATAGTCTATATCTATGCTTGCGGATGACTTCATTTTTTAGCAAAAGCAAATCAAACGCATGAGACTGCTATTCTATGTTCCTATCCAAGCCAGCGAAGAAATCATCATAAGAGCAACTGTAAATTTTACGCAATTCAATCAACACACTCGCCCGGATATTCAACTCCCCTGACTCATATTTGGCATAGGCAGTTCGCCCGATGTCGCAGCCTCTTCGCTGTAATTCGGCACAGAGTTTCTCCTGGGAGATGCCATACTGATCCCGCAGCCGCCTGAGGTTAGAGCCCATGTTGCGGTCACGACGGATTTTTTGCTCCATCTGCGCGTCCTCCATTGACCAGTATTGGTTGCAACCGCATCTATTCTACGGTACAATGGTGGCAAATATTGTCCGTGATACTGGTCAACCTTTGGCGGGCAAATGAAGGCATACGGCACAAATGCGAATGGTAAAATCTGGTTAGTGACGGGCGAATACAGCGTGAGCATTCTCGTGGATAATGAAGTGCGGTGTGCCCAAAGGGCAGTTAATCCACTGTTGTTAGTAAAATAGCTGTCCGTATTATTTAACAGGTAACCTGCAATTATACTCTCAAGTCCAGGCAATGACACTCTGGAGAAAGAGTACGGGGGTGCGACCTGAAGGGGGAATCCGATGATTGTAATAGTCTGTTTGGACGATAAAGGCGGCATGATGTTCAATCACCGTCGGCAGAGTCGGGATAAGAGCTTGTGTGCGCAGATCTTAAGATTGACGAAGCACTCGATTTTACACATGAGCCACTATTCCGCTAGATTATTTTCTGACCTCAATCCTCCTGATCTGGCTGTTTCGGATACTTTCTTGCGAGATGCCGGCAATGGGGACTTCTGCTTTGTCGAAGATGCCGCATTGGCTCCGGTCGAGAAACGCATTGAAAAACTGATTATTTTCAAGTGGAACCGAACCTACCCAGCCGATCGGTATTTTGATTTGAAGCTGCATGAAGGAACATGGCATCTTGCTCTGTCAAGCAACTTTACCGGATACTCACACGAAAGAATCACTATGGAGGTATTTGAACGGTGAAACAGAAAGTTACATCCATTTTCCTGCTGGCAGCTCTTGTCCTTTCCCTCTTAGTTGGTTGTTCGACGGACGAAGGCAACTCTTCCAATTACCCGGATGATTCTCCATCCAGTGTTTCCTCTGGAATTGTGGAAAGTCCGCAATCTACTGATCGTGTAGAGCAGTCATCTGCCGACACAGATGACTCCGGCGTAGAGGCTGAGAAGCCGTCGGGGCCGAATGGACAGGGTAGCATGACCGGCCAAGAGATTGACCAACCAGTTTCCTCGACTCTTCCAAGTGAAAGTACTGCTGCCACCAGTTTTTCACTTTCCGATGTTGAGCCTTATAGTGGATCGGCTTATGTTGCAGTCAATGGAAATATTCCTTATTTCACATCTTCTGAACTGACAACAACTTCTTTTGAGCTGTATAGCGCTCTCGACTCGCTCAGCCGGTGCGGCACCGCATATGCCTGCATAGGGCAGGATCTGATGCCTACCGAGGAACGCGGCTCTATTGGATCGGTCAAGCCTTCCGGCTGGCACACTGTGCGGTATAATGGTGTTGTTGACGGGAATTACCTCTACAATCGCTGCCACTTAATCGGCTTCCAACTCTCAGGAGAGAATGCGAATGAGAGAAACTTGATCACTGGCACTAGATATTTGAACATTGATGGAATGCTACCTTTCGAGAATATGGTTGCCGACTATGTTCAGGAAACGAACAGCCATGTTCTCTACCGCGTTACCCCCGTCTTTGAAGGGGACAACCTACTGGCTGCTGGAGTCCTGATGGAAGGTTACTCCGTTGAGGATGATGGTGATGGCATCTGCTTTTGTATCTTTGCCTACAATGTGCAGCCGGGGGTGACGATCAACTATGCAACGGGAGACAGCACGCTAGACGGAGCTGTTTCCACTTCAGATCCATCGGTTGTCCATGAACCCTCTTCCGATACCCAAGCCGGAACATCAACCGCTGAGGCACACTATGTTTTGAACAACAACACGAAGAAGTTCCACCTGCCATCTTGCTCCAGTGCGGACGATATCAAGGATTCCAACCGTGAGGAGTATTACGGCTCACGCGAGGATCTAATTGAACGTGCATATGTTCCCTGCAAGCGGTGTAATCCATGAAATAATGTCAGAAGCACAATGCGCATAAAGTCTAAATGATGATATAATATTCGCAATTGCGCAAAGTTATCTCGAGGGCGAAGATTGAACATGCCATGGACTTCGAAGAAAGCTAACAACATCAGGTAACAGTGGCTTGAACGAGTCTCTTTGCCTAGACGGCAATTCGTGATGGGTTAAAGGCATGGATTGGCACAAAGCGATTTTGACTAATCCCATATTATATCGTATTATAAAGTAACTAAGTAAGGATGTATGCCACAAACAGAAAGGGCGATATTATGACCGCAAATGAACAGTTGGCCTCTGTGGGCCGGAATATCCAGGAGAAGGCCACTCTCATTTGGAATGTGGCAAACACCCTCTTTGGTGCATTCAAACCCCATGAGTACGGCTTGGTAATCCTGCCCATGGTGGTGGTCAAGCGGTTCCACGACTGCCTGCTGCCAACCCATCAAGCGGTACTGGATACCTGTAAGAAGGTAGAGCACCTTGCAGTCAAAGAGGGCTTCCTGCGGACCGCTGCTGGATACCAGTTCTACAATACCAGCCCGTTCACCTTCGAGACTCTGCGGGCAGACCCAGAGAACATCAACGATAACTTCCGCGCCTATCTCAATGGCTTCTCCGACAATGTGCAGGACATCCTCGCCCGCATGAACTTCAACGCCCAGATCGACCGCATGGAGGAGGCCGGACTGCTCTATCAGGTTATCGTGGACTTCTGCTCTGACAAGGCGGATATGAAGCCGGAAAAGATCAGTGCCGTTGATATGGGCTATATTTTTGAGAACCTGGTTCAGCGGTTTTCCGAGTCCTACAACGAGGAGGCCGGAGCACACTTCACCAGCCGGGATATCATCTACCTGATGTGCGACCTGCTGGTGACGGGAGATCAGAACGCCTTCCACGGGGAGGGCATTACAAAGACGGTCTACGACATGACCATGGGCACAAGTCAGATGCTTACCTGCATGGAAGAGCGGCTGAAGCAACTGGATGCCGATGCAGATGTCACCTGTTTTGGCCAGGAGTTGAACCCCTTCACCTTTGGAATCGCCAAGGCTGACATGCTGATCCGTGGGGGCGACCCGGACAATATGCAGTTCGGTGACACCCTGGACGATGATAAGTTCGACGGCTATCAGTTCGATTACTGTATTTCCAACCCTCCTTTTGGGATTGACTGGAAGCGGGAGGCCACGGCGGTGGAGGCAGAGCACAAGAAGGGTTCCGCTGGTCGCTTCGGTCCCGGCCTCCCCAGCAAGAGCGACGGGCAGATGCTGTTCCTGCTCAACGGCCTGTCCAAACTGAAGCCGGAGGGCCGCATGGCCATCATCCAGAACGGCTCCTCGCTGTTCACCGGGGATGCCGGTTCCGGCCAGTCGGAAATCCGCCGGTATCTGATCGAAAACGACTGGCTGGACGCCATCGTGCAGCTCCCCAACGACAGCTTCTACAACACCGGCATCGCCACCTACATCTGGACCATCACCAAGGACAAGCCCTCGGAGCATATCGGGAGGGTCCAGCTCATTGATGCCAGCAAGTGCTATGAGTCTCGCCGGAAGCCCATCGGCAACAAGCGAGTGGACATCACCGAGGCCTGCCGAGAGTTGATTGTCAGGGCCTACGGGGAGTATCGGGACCAGACATGTGAGCGGGAGCTGGAGTCCGGAGCAAAACTCGTCTGCAAAAGCCGGGTGCTGGACAGTGTAGCCCTGGGCTATAACAAGATCACCGTGGAAAGCCCCCTGCTGGATGAGGACGGGAAGAGGGTCCTGAAAAAGGGCAAGCCTGTGGCTGACCCCAAAAAGCGGGACACGGAGAATGTGCCGCTGGACGAGGACATCGATGCATACTTTGCACGTGAAGTCCTGCCCTATAACCCGGATGCCTGGATCGACAAGAGCAAGACTAAGGTGGGCTATGAGATTCCTTTCACCCGCACTTTCTACGAGTACAAGGAGATCGAGCCTGCCGACCAGATCGCCAAGCGTATCGAGGAGCATGAGCGTGCCCTGATGCAGAAGCTCCATGACTTGTTTGGGAAGGACGGTGAGTGAGATGACTCCGGCAAAGGGTTTTGCGGAGATGAAAGACAGCGGAATTGACACTATTGGAAAAATCCCAACTCACTGGAGTTTATGTAGATTGCGGTTCCTATGTAAAATAATGACCGGAAACCAAGACACACAAAATGCCGTTGGAGACGGTATATATCCTTTTTATGTTCGCTCCCCCAAAATAGAGCGGGCCAACAGTTATACGTTTGATGGGGAAAGTATCCTAATGGCTGGGGACGGTGCTGGAGCTGGCAAGGTATTTCATCATGCTTTTGGGAAGTATGCAATTCATCAAAGAGTTTACTGTTTTTACGATTTTAATAATATTGTTCCACGGTACTTTTACTACTTTATAAGCAATCAATTTAGTTTGGAAATTGATAAAGGTAGCGCAAAATCGACAGTTGCTTCGGTGCGACTCCCGATGTTGCACAACTTTGTTCTTTGCTTGCCAACAACCAAGGAGCAAACATCTATTGCCACTTATCTGGACACCCAGTGCGCCAAGATCGACGAGATCATCGCCCAGGCAAAAAGCAGCATTGAGGATTATAGACAGTGGAAGGCCTCCATTATCTACGAGGCTATTACTAAAGGCCTGGACCAAAATATCGAGCTGAAGGACAGTGGGATCGAGTGGATTGGGGAGATTCCGGCTGATTGGGCAATTATCCGCATTAAAAATCTCCTTACTGAAATTAATGACCGCTCAGGAACTGGTTTGGAACAACCGCTTTCGATGAGTCAATCTTTAGGTGTTGTTCCGTCATCCATGATTGCGGTTGCTAATCCGGCAACATCTTATATCGGAGCCAAGATAGTACAACCAAATGATTTGGTGTTTAACAAATTAAAGGCCCATTTAGGTGTATTCGCTGTGTCGAGTTTTAGGGGTTTGGTCAGCCCGGATTATGCTGTTTACCGCGCAAACGAACGAGTTGATCCAAAGTTTCTGGAATATCTTTTCAAAACGCCAAATTGTATTCAAGAGTTCAAAAAATATATTACAGGTGTCGGTGCTGGCTTAAGCCGCCTATATACAAATGATCTGTTCAACATTAAAGTTGCACTACCAGTTGTCAGTGTTCAAAGGCACATTGTAGAGTACCTAAACGACTTCTGTTCACAGGCGGATGCATTGATTTATGAAAAGCAATCCCTCATTGACGATTTAGAAGCTTACAAAAATTCTCTTATTTATGAGGTTGTGACCGGGAAAAGGCGAGTAGAAGATACCGACCAAGTGACAATAGCTATTCTTTCCCCTGAGATATTGCGGTACAGAAAAGCTCTGCTTATGCTCAGGGTGTTGGACTTGCTTGGTACTGGTGTCCGGGGACGAATTCAGTTGCAGAAATGTATGTTTGCCGCAGAGTGTTTGCTAAATATGCCATTTCAAACTCAATTCATTCGATACGAGCATGGCCCATACGATCCAGATCTCCTAAACATAGAAGAAATCATTAACGCAAAAGGCTGGTACACGGTTCTGAAAGGATCGCCTGTCTCCTACCAAAAGGGAAAACAATTCGAAGAGGGCTTGCGGGAGTATATGGATACTTTTTCTGATATTGATCAGAAACTCGAAAAAATAGTGGATTTTTTGAGGCCAATGAAAACCTCTCAGGCTGAACGTGTAGCGACCTTGCTCGCTGCATGGAATGACTTTATTATTGATGGGGTATCCCATCCTACTGACAAAGAGATAATTGGCGAGGTCGTTACGAATTGGACTCCTAACAAGGCAAATCCTCAATATTCTACTTGGCAGGACACTCTATACAAAATGAGAGAACATCGGTTTGTGCCCAAAGGTTCTGGAGTTCACACATTGCAGAAAGAAGCGTAAGGAGGATACGACATGCCCGATAACGAAAGACAGTTTGAACAAGATATCGAGTCCTTCCTGCTCTCTCCTGTCGGCGGTTGGCAGAAGGCGTCAGACGCGGGCTATCGGGCTTTCATGGACTCCGGTGTGGCCCTGGACTTAGCTACCCTGGTGGACTTTGTCCAGGCCACACAGCCCATCCAATGGCAACGTTTCGAGAAACAGTGCAACTCCGATCCGGAGAAGAAGTTCTACAAGGCTTTTGAGAACGCCGTGGAGAACGATGGACTGATAAGTGTCCTGCGCCACGGGTTCAAGCACCGGGGGATTGAGTTCCGGGTGTGCTACTTTAAGCCGGAGTCCACTCTCAACGATGTGGCTGTCAAACACTACGGTCAAAACATCTGCCAGTGTATCCGCCAGTGGCACTACTCCGGGCAGAACAACAATAGCGTAGATATGATGTTGGCAGTCAACGGTATCCCGATCGTAGCCATCGAGCTTAAGAACCAGCTCACCGGCCAAAGCGTGGACAATGCCAAGCGGCAGTGGATGTTTGACCGGGACCCCAAGGAACCAGCGTTCCGGCTGAACCACCGCGTCCTGGTGTTCTTCGCCGTGGATCTCTATGAGGCGGTGATGACCACCAAGCTGGATGGGGCCAAGACCTACTTTCTCCCCTTTAACCAGGGCAGTAACGGCCCCGGCAGGGACGGCGGAGCCGGGAATCCGCCTTCACCGGATGGAGACTACGTGACCTCCTACCTCTGGAAGGACGTATTGCAAAAAGACAACCTTTTGGACATCATCCAAAAGTTCGTCAACCTCCAAGTGAAGAAAGAGAAGGCGCCTCAGAAAGAGGGCGCACAAAGGGAAATCACTAAAAAGTCAGTCATCTTCCCCCGGTATCACCAGATGGATGTGGTGCGTCGGCTGATCCAGGATGTCAGAACCAACGGCCCCGGCAAAAACTATCTGGTGCAGCACAGCGCCGGTTCCGGGAAGTCCAACTCTATCGCCTGGACCGCCTACCGTCTGGCCAGCCTCCATGACGATGACAACAAGCCCATCTTCAACTCTGTGGTCATCGTCACAGACCGCACGGTGCTGGACGCCCAGCTCCAAGAGACTATCTCTGGCTTCGACCACACCCTGGGTTCTGTAGTGACCATCGACAAGAAGAAGTCCGCCAAAGATCTGCGGGACGCTTTGAACGACGGCAAGCGGATCATCGTCACCACTCTGCAGAAGTTCCCCGTGATCTATGAACAGATAGACGACACATCCGGCAAGGCTTTTGCCGTCATCGTGGACGAGGCCCACAGCAGCCAGACTGGCCAGAGCGCCATGAAGTTGAAAATTGCCCTGGCGGATACCCATGATGCACTCAAAGAATATGCGGAGCTGGAGGGTAAGGCCGAGGACGAACTGGAGGATGCGGAGGACAAGCTGGTGCGAGAGATGGTCTCCCACGGCAAGCACAAGAACCTGAGTTTTTTTGCCTTTACTGCCACGCCAAAGAACAAGACCCTGGAGATGTTCGGGGATGAGTATGCGGATGGCTCTTTCCACCCCTTCCATATCTACTCCATGCGACAGGCCATTGAGGAGCACTTCATTTTGGATGTGCTGGAGAACTATACCACCTATAAGACCTGCTTTCAAATCGCCAAGAACACCCCGGACAATCCGGAGGTCCCCACTATCAAGGCCATCAAAACTATCCGGCGTTTTGAGGAGCTTCACCCCCACAACCTGCAGCAGAAGGCCGCCATCATTGTGGAGACTTTCCGGGACATCACCAAGCACAAAATCGGCGGAAAGGGTAAAATGATGGTGGTTACGGCCTCACGTCTGGCGGCGGTGCGCTACTACCACGAGATCAAGGCATATCTGGAGGCAAATCACTACGACGATGTAGAGATCCTGATTGCCTTCTCTGGAGGTATCAGGGACCCAGACGAGGAGAACGGCACAGAGTACACTGAAAGCGGCATGAACCGGGACTGGGAGGGAAACCGCGTCAGCGAGGCCCAGACCAAGCAGGTCTTCCACGACGAGGGCGATGTGCTGATCGTGGCGGAGAAGTACCAGACTGGCTTTGATGAGCCGTTGCTCCACACCATGATTGTGGACAAGAAGTTACGAGATGTGAAGGCAGTCCAGACTTTGAGCCGTCTGAACCGTACTTATCCTGGAAAAGAAGATACCTACATTCTGGACTTTGTGAATACCAAGGAAGAAATTCTGGAGGCCTTCCAGCCATACTACCAGGAGACTAGCCTCACCGAGGAAATCAATGTTGACCTGATTTACAAGACTCAGAAGCAGCTCCGGGAATTCAAACTGTATAACGAAAGTGATATTGAGGTGGTCAGCAAAATCTACTTCGCTCCAGATGCGAAAAAGGCCACCTCCGTCCAGGCGAAGATCTCCAACGCTCTGCTCCCGGTGGCCAAGGCTTACAATCAACTGAGCAAGGAGGACCGCTACCAGTTCCGCCGCCTAATCCGAGCGTTTGTGAAGTGGTATAACTACATCTCTCAGATCGTGCGGATGTTCGATAAGGACCTTCATAAGGAGTTTCTCTTCTGTTCCTATCTCTCCAAACTGATCCCTGCAGAGCCTTCCACCCCCTGGGACCTGGAGAACCGGGTGAAGTTGGAGTACTACCGTCTGGAAAAAACCTTTGAGGGAGCAATCACACTGGAAGATAAGGCAACGGCCCTGGAGCCCGCGAAGACGAAGAAGGCGGTCAACATGAACGCCAAGAAAGACCCGCTGGACGAGGTCATTGATCGAATCAATGAGACCTATAAAGGCGATTTTACTGAAGCAGACAGAGTCTTGATTGGGACTTTGCGTGAGAAACTACTGGCGGATAAAAAGCTTCGCAAAGCAGCTAAAGTGGATGGACAGCAGATCTTCGAAAAAAATGTGTTCCCCAAGATTTTCGACCAGACTGCCCAGGCCTCCTATATCGAGAGCACGGAAACCTATACGAAGCTATTTGAGGATACCGCCAAGTATAAAGCCATCATGGTCGCCTTGGCAAAGGAACTGTATCGGGAACTTCGGAATGGATAATATGGGTATAAGACGTACTGATCCATGGCAATGCACAACTTGAAATGGGTTTAGAGAGAAAAATTTGGAGGAGTCAGCGTGAATGGTCAAGGAAAGCTACTGACACATTTTCTGAAGAATGCGGACAAGCTCGTAATACCTGTCTATCAGAGAAATTACGACTGGAAGGAAGAACATTGCAAGAAACTCTACTCCGACCTTGTAAAGACGATCCGAGATAACAAACGGTGGCATTTCTTCGGTGGTATAGTCTCCGTCAGTGATCCTATGGGCAGCAGTTCAGACTATCTGGTTATCGATGGCCAGCAGCGGATTACCACAGTTTCGCTTCTCCTCTTGGCGATTGCTAATCTGATCAAGGATGGACTCGTTACCCCTAATGATCCAAACCTGTATGACGTCATCACGAAGAAATATCTCGTTGATGAAATCAATCCTAAGCAGAGGAAGATGAAGCTAAAGCCCATCAAAGGAGATCAGGACGCTTATGACAGGCTCTGGGGCGATCCGTCTGAGTACAATTTCAGCTCCCGTATCACACAGAATTACCTATTCTTCTATAATCAGATCCAGCGTGAGGACATCAGCGTAGACCAATTGTTTACGGCGGTAGAGAAGCTCCAGATCATCGACATCACGCTAACACCACCCGACGACGATCCACAACTAGTGTTTGAGAGCCTCAATTCGACCGGCCTTGATCTGAATGAGGGCGACAAAATCCGGAACTTTGTTCTTATGCGACGATCTATGGAGGAGCAGGAGCAGTTCTATGATGACTACTGGTGCCCCATTGAAAAAAACGCTGGCTACGACAAACAGACGAACTCTTACGACGTGAGTCCGTTCATCCGTGACTATCTGGGGATTAAGGAGCGACGTCTGACCGCAATGAAGGAGATCTACCAGGAGTTCAAGGATTATGTTGAAAAGCGCGGCCAGATAGAGGATGTTCTTAAAGAACTCCGGGACTATGCGAAGAGGTATAACAAGATCCGGGTTGGGAATCCGAACTTTCCAATTAAACTCCGGGCTTCGCTATATCGGCTGAACCGTTTCGAAAGCAGTGTTTGCAGGCCGTTTCTAATGGAAGTCTTCCGACTACAGGAGGAGGATGTGCTTACCTTAGAGGATGTGGGTGAGGTCTGCCGCATTGTGGAGTCCTATCTACTTCGCCGCCTCATCTGCGATTTGCCATCCAACACCCAGAGCAAAGTATTCCTTACGCTCTGCAATGACATCAAGCGTCTCGATGGTACCTATGATGATTTCATTGAGAAACTGCGGTATGTTTTTGGAAACAAGAAGGAGAAGGCAGCCTTCCCAACAGACGAAGATTTTGCTGAAGGTCTCAAAAACAAGAATATCTACACAATGCCGGCCAGATATAAGGCGTACATCTTCGAGCGCATAGAGAATGGAGATAGCTCGGAGTACAAAGAGATCTATAATCGTCTGGACAGTGGTGAGTACACCATTGAGCACATCATGCCCCAGCATCTAACTCCTGCTTGGGCCAGCGAGCTCGGTGACGATGCTGAAAATATCCACGGCCAATGGCTCCACCGGCTCGCAAACCTGACCCTGGCAGCCTCCTCTTACAATATCAGGTACAGCAATGCCTCCTTCCAAGATAAGAAAACAATGAAAGACGGCTATCTGCAGAGCGGACTGAAAATGACCCAACAAATCGCCAAAGCCGATCATTGGGGCCTTCCAGAACTGGAGCAGCGGAGCAGTATGCTGGTAAATCAGTGCATTGCCCTTTGGCCAAATAAGGATACTACTTATGTTCCACCGCAGAAGCAGTATGACGAAATTGCGCTAGATGATGATGCCTCCTTGACTGGGCGTCAACTGATGAAGTATCGTTTTCGTGGAATTGAACATGAAGCCACAACTTGGGTTGATATGTATGTCCAGATGCTGAAGGAACTCCACAATATCGATACGGCGTATCTGAATTATCTTGCCGGCGCCGATGATAGCGTCGATCTGGCCAGCCAATTCTTTAGGACAGGAGATGGGTTTGAGGCATCTGCACTGGTCGTTGAAGGTATCTATGTTAATACCGGGACCTCCACGCAACACAAGCTGAATATGCTGAGACGGCTGTTTGAGCATTACGATCAAGACCCATCTGACTTGGTGTTTTTCCTCAACGAAAAGAAATGCAACGATGAGGAATCTAGTCTGCGGCATAAGGTACGTAGAGAGTACTGGTCGCAGGTCCTTCCAGCAATTCGTACCGAGACAGGCACTTTCAATTATGTCTCCCCGACCAAAAACAATTATATGTCTGGCTCTACGAGTTGCCCTGGTGTCCAGCTATCTTGCGTGGCGAACTACGATCAAGCCCGTATAGAAATCTATATCGATACCGGGAATGCAGGAAGGAACCAAATGATCTATGATTCGCTGAAAAGTCATCGCTCTCAAATTGAGGAGGATTACGGCCGACCACTGAAATGGTACAACCAAGAAGGCAATCGTTCTTGTAAATTATATGATGAACTTCTCGATGTCAGCGTGACGAACCATGATGACTGGCCTGCGATGATTAAATTTCACGTTGAGCGAGGGGCAAGACTCCTCAAGGCTGTGACACCATTTCTTCCATAGGCCCGGCAACTTATGAGGTGAGCATTATGAGAAGGCCCGCATATGATTCAAATGTTGCCTTCGAGGGTAAGATTAAATCAATGCGTCTGATTTCAGAGATGATCGGTTTTGGACCGATGCCTGCTCCAGATCGTGAGGTCGAACAGCGGTTGACGCTCAATTCCAGAGGGAAGATCTGGTTCAGCAATTACTTATATGGGGATGGGGTAAAGCAGAAACTTCATCGAAAAGAATGTTCAACGATTTCACCCACAGATGCGGATTATATCCTTAAATTGATCGCGATGGTATTTACCTCCCCCCAATCATCTGCGCTTGTTACAGATGTAGGTATGTGGAGGCTGTGCCTACTCAGTGAAACTGGGCAGAATTTCAAGTATGAAGGCTCCCTGACTAGTCAAAGTGAAAATGACCCTCTCGGTATTGCATCTGAAGAATTGAGGATAATCTTGTCTATGCCTGAATTGGCTGCCTTCGACGGAAAGGTATCAGAAGGCCAACTGTCGGGGAAAGCCGATGGCCAGCGGCCTCCGAGCATGCAACGGTTTGTGAGGGAGTACAAAGCTTGTACGCACCAACACGGTAATATCGCTGATGCAAAGTGGGGGGACTGAACGAACAATATGAAAGCAAGTGGGAGGGATCGGAAATTCCGATCCCTCCCATCATCATTTTGTTTTGCTGATCAAGTCCGTTCTCGATACAGGAAGGTCATAGCCTGTGCACGGGAAACCACCGCCTCGGGGTAAGCGTCAATTCAAGCAGCGACTTGTCAGGGGCAAATGCCTCTGCCAAACTATAAGAGTCTGAAATAGTACAAGGTAGTACCAGAGAGTATTCAAGACTCTGAGATAGTGAGGTGCAGGCATGGAGAAGACGGCAAGTTTACAGAGATCCAATCAACAACACCGGTTGGAGGAATGGGGCCGACGTGTGGAGGCCTGCCGGAACAGCGGGCTATCGGTAGGCCAATGGTGCAGGGAAAATGGGATAGCGGTATCTACCTATTTCTCCTGGCAGAAGAAGGTGTTTCAGGCCCTGAAAGAAGTCCAGGAGGTAACCTTTGCAGAGGTGCCAATCATGGAGCATTCCCAGCTCTCCGGGCATATCGTAGCCGCTATGGAGGTGAGCGGTGTGCGGATCCAAGTCTATGAGGGAGCGGATGGGGCCACACTGCAGGCAATTCTCCAGGCAGCAAAGTCATGCTGAACGATTTCAACTGCAGCTGCCCGGTGTACATCGCCTGCGGATACACAGATCTGCGTCGAGGTATTGATGGACTGGCCACTGTGGTAAAGAGCCAGTTCCAGATGGATCCCTTTCAGCGAGTGCTGTTTCTGTTCTGCGGAAGAAGGCGGGACCGGATTAAGGCGCTGTACTGGGAGGGAGACGGTTTTCTGCTGTTGTATAAGCGCCTGGAGAGCGGCAGTTTTCAATGGCCTCGGAGCACGGAGGAAGTGCAGGCCTTAACGCCTCAGCAGTACCGCTGGCTGATGGAGGGGCTGAAGACCGAGCAGCCGAAGGCAAACAAGGCAGTGTCCGGCCTGAGCGTGATCTAATACCGGGAAGTACTGAAAACACTGGCTTTTTGTCCTGTTTTGTGGTAGCATTTCCTCATGGAAAACAAGAAGAACACTGCCGCAAGCACCCCGGAAATGGTGACCATTTCGCGGGCGGAATACGATTCTCAGCAGGCACAGCTGACTGAGCTAAAGCTCCAGAACCAATGGCTTCTGGAGCAGCTTGGTCTTGCCAAGAAGCGGCAGTTTGGGGCATCCTCAGAGCGGCTCCAGGAGGGCTTGATGGACCAGCTGTCTTTCATGGCGAATGAGGCGGAGGCCTACGCCTATGGGACAAAAAATGCCACAGCGGAGCAGGTGGCAGTAAAGGCCCATGCCCGCAAACGGCAGAGTGGCAATGTACTGGATATTGTGCCGGAGGGCACCCCTACGGAAGTAGTGGAGCACCGCCTTTCCGAGGAAGAGCGTACCTGCGATACCTGCGGCGCCGTGATGGAGGAGATTGGGAAAGAGGTGCACCGGAGCCTGAAGATGGAGCCGGCCCGGTTCTGGATCCGGGAAGATGTGTACTACACCTACGCATGTAAACAGTGCGAGGCGGAAACAGGCGAAGGCAATCTCCGGAAAACACCCAAACAGCCGACGATCTGCCCGGGCAGCTTTGCCTCCCCAGAGGCGGTGGCCCATATCATGACGCAGAAATTTGTTATGCACTCGCCGCTGTACCGCCTGGAGCAGGAGTTTCAGCGGCAGGGGCTGAAGCTATCCCGGCAGACCATGGCCAACTGGATCCTGCAGGCCTCGGACACCTGGCTGCGACCAGTGTATGACGCCCTGCACCGGAAGCTGTGCCAGGAGACTGTACTGCACGGGGATGAGACCACGCTGCAGGTGCTGAAGGAGCCGGGCAGGATGTCTACGAGCAAGTCCTACATGTGGGTCTACCGGACCAGCAGCTGCGCTGAGTATCCCATTGTCCTGTATGAGTACCAGCCCAGCCGGAAGGCGGAGCACGCCCAGGCATTCCTCAAGAATTTCTCCGGCTGGCTGCACGCGGACGGCTACCAGGGCTACCACAAGCTGCCCGAGAATATCCGGGTGGTGGGCTGCTGGGCACACGCCAGGCGAAAGTTTGACGAGGCGCTGCAGACACTGCCCAAAGAGAAACGGCAGGAGTCTCCGGCGGCAACCGGCGAGTGTTACTGCACCCGGCTGTTTCAGCTGGAGCAGTCTCTCGCGGACTTGACACCGGGAGAACGATATAACAAGCGGCTGGAACTGGAGAAACCGGTTCTGGACGCTCTGTTGGCATGGGCAAATGGGGCCAGCGCCAAGACTGCCCCCAAGTCCGCCCTGGGCAAGGCGCTGCACTATCTGCGGGAGCAGTGGCCCTATCTGGTGCGCTATTTGGAGGACGGCAGGCTGGAGTTCTCCAACAACCGTGCCGAGCGCAGCATTAAACCATTCGTCATGGGCCGGAAGAACTGGCTCTTTTCCAACACCCCCGCCGGCGCCCAGTCCAGCGCTGTGATCTACAGTCTGATTGAAACCGCAAAGGAGAATGACCTGGATCCCTACCGCTACCTGGTTTGGCTCCTGCACAACGCACCTGGGCTGAGCCAAACGGATGAGGCCTGGGCGGAATCTTTCCTCCCGGTGAATGCGCCCCAGGAATGCAGAATTCCTAAACCATAATGAAAATGCCGACCGCCATCTCATTGCCTGTGCGCTGAGATGGCGGCCTTTTTATACGCCGAAAGATTTTACGGTTACGTGATTTGGTTACTGGCGGCCCAAATGACTGCACTAGAGTAATATTGGCATCCATGGGGAGGATTAAGTTTTTTCTTTCCAGCAAAACGTGTTCGCACGCAGCAAGGTCTGCCGTTCCAATTCCTCTACAATGTGTTTCGCATCTTCCTCTCATCATACAATATATCGTTTACCATCAATCACAATGAAGAGAGAACGCTTCGTCTGCATAGAGGCATTGACATACTCAAGATAAGAGCGCTATGCTAATAACATCATCGGGCAGCACACTAACTGTCTCTCGAACACAATCAAGGCAAAAGCGACCAACTTGTTACAGTTGATCGTCTTTGTCTTCATCGTTCATTTCGAATATGAAACTTAGTATCGTAAAGTCATATTTACCTTGAAAAGCCGGAAGTGCGAGCCCGCAGCTAGAAGCAGCTAAGCACAAAGATACAGTGTTTATGCTGGTAACTATAAAAAGAAATGAAGTGAAATCTTTGAGTAAGCATAATCCATACAATCCTATTCCTCAAGAACTCAGAAAACAAGTTGAGCTAACTCAAAGGCTCACCAAACATATACCTCCTATTCTTGAGACGCAGGAACGCATCAAAGCCATGGTGATGCCTCTGGAGCGGTTATCCGCAATTAACAGCCAAATCATGAATTGCCAGATTCCGGCTCACAGCGTGCTAAACCCCACAGTAATAGCTGCAGACGAGATGGCTCGTCAGCCGGAAGGAACACTGACTGCTGCACTCAATGCTACTCAGAATCCAACAGTTATGGCAGCCACAGAAGTAGCCACAAGATTTGCCGAGCCGATGGGTTTGGCAGCACTTCAAATGTCCAACTTACAGTTAGACACAGCGGCACTCCAGTTCGCCAATAACATCGAAAGAGTTCAGCCCCCCAACTATATGACAAATATCCAAGGTGTGCTGGATGCCTATTCTTCCGCCCTTGCCACTGTTCAATCTCCCTTCTTGGATTGGTTGCAGACGGTGGACATCTCCCCGCTGACCCGCATTTGGGAACGCTGGGACACAGAACGTCGGCTGGAGGAGGAGCGATACAGGGAGCTTCAAAAACTGCACCTGCAGGTCATGTATCAGGCCAGATGGTTCCCATACGCCTCTACCCTGGCGGGTGATATGCTGTTTGACGAGATAAACGAAATCATCGCTTCCAGTAAAATAGGTGCAACTGTAAGCAAGCGATGTGAAAAACGGATAGATACGGCCATCCTATCCCACTACACCAAGGCCGAAATCAAGCGTATCAAGAAGAAATGGAACGATTCGGAGATCGAACCTTATTTCAAAAAGGCACTTGGCCAGACTCTTGATGCTTATCTCCGAAAGGAGTATGCCTTAGTGATACCCTTTCTGGCTACCATGTGGGAGGGGATTATCAAGTCCAAGGTAGGAAAAAACGAGAAGAAATTCAAAGAAAAATGTAAGGATTTAGTGGATGAAAACGGCTATGATGAGGTGTTCAGTGACTTCTTTAATAATCTGATTTTTGGCCAATGCTACAGTGTTAATGATGTCGTGGATGGTATTCCCAACAGAAACGGAGTGGCCCATAGCTGGTACATCAAGTACCCTTCGCAGAAAGCGGCTCTCAATGCCATTCTATTGACGGATTTTGTACTGAGCCTGAAGCCCAAAAATGAAGCGGAGGACATCGAAAAAGAATAGCGGATATTTACTTCGCATTCATTTTTGTCGGTGTCATTGCTTGTTCAATAGAGTGTCCACCAGTATTCGAACACTTTGCGATACTGGTTGCCCTTCTTTGGTAGAGTGTGATATTTACGAACCTTGCGATTCGCCCTCCGCTTCAGATACTGCTGCCGACTGCTGGATTTCATGTACTTGATGTGAAGGCCGGAATGAAGCAGAGTCGTTTTCTCTTCATAATCTCCGATGATATACCCTATGTTTGGCGCATATCCGCTGTGTTGAATAAGAAACAGAAGTCGATCATCGTGTCTGACCCTTTGTATGCGCCGGTATTGCCTGCCAGTCCGACGTCCACCCGAGGTCTGACACAGCCGCGCATCTTTTTCAGATACCTTCAGGATTTCGGTAATCCGATTGTTTAACTCTTGCTCTGTCATAAGCCTTCCTGCTCTGTACAGTCCGGGAAATTGGGTTCACTCCATGCCAGGAGCCGCGCTTTTGGGCGTAAAATTCCCGCTGCGCCTTCTTGCTACGCTTGTTCAGTGGTACGAACTGCATCACAGTCTGTCACTTCCTTCTCATTATGCGATTTTCGGTTCCCCCAAATGGCATGGCAGGCATCCAGATAGTCTGTATAGCCGAGCAGCATCATTTTACCTGGTAATTCATTCAGTGCCGCAAGGAAACGCTCCTGATCCCGCTTTCGTACATGGCAGAAGATGACCCGGTATGGAAAACCATCCCGCGCATATTCCTCTCGAAAATGGACCCGCACCTGGTGCTTGATAAAAAGCTGGTCAGCCAGATACGCATCTGTATCCATGTATGCGTAGTAGGCATTCAGCAGTGAGAACCGCTCAATATCCTGATAAAAGTCTGTTTGTTTCAACGAACGCCTCCTATATGACAATCTCATTACAAATGTTCAAAATCGCTTGCCATTCCGAAATATATCGGGTATTCTGAAATACTCCGCTGCGGCGGAAATCATCCTGATGAATGGAGGCGATCCATATGTCCATGATTCAGTTTCCTGTGATCGATCCTGTGGCCACCGGAGCGAATATTTGCCGGCTCCGAAAGGATCGCGGCCTGACAGTCCGAGATCTCCAGCACTATTTCGGATTTGAGGAGCCGCAGGCCATCTACAAATGGCAGCGCGGGCAGAGTCTTCCCAGCGTAGATAATCTCTACGCACTGAGCGCTTTGCTCCAGGTGCCAATGAATGAAATCATCATCCCCACTTCTCATATCGTCTCTTTCGAGCAGCAGGCAGCCGTCTGCTGCTCAGGTCATTTTATCGGAGAATTTCTTCAGGTGCAGTGGGCATGGCAGAACTTCAAAACCGCTTAGACCCTTATCCGCCTGTCCATCCTCGGTCCTGCAGTGGCCCAACCAGGCCACTGCCCTGCCCCAGGTGAGCAAGCGACTTGAAAAAAGATTTTCACATCATTACTATGTGTACCAAGGGAGCGTAAGATTGAATTCTGCATTTAAGGGTAAACGTGTGGAAGAAATGGCGGCAATGCGCTGAACGCGGAGGGAAACGCCTGGCGTTCCTTTCATCATGAGTTATGAGCTCATTTCACATTCATGCAAATGCTGTCCGTAATCTGCCGGAGTTGCGCAGCCTCATAATTCATCTGCGCCTGAACCGATCATCACGACCTATCCATTCTGCCACGCCCACCACACCCGAAAGTGTGGTTCGGAAAGTTATGCAACTGCCGCCTTTTCAATGAAGTCGTTGAGGATCTCCTCGAAGCTGTCGTTGATATCAAAAGGAGCTTCGTAGGCCACCTCGGTATTGACCAGGCACTTATCCAAGGCCATGGAGATCTCGTCTGCCTTCTTGCTCAGCGCCGTGGCCATGCCCCGGATCTTGTTCCGGTCGAAGTCGATGGTGGTGACCTGGGTAGCGTCACACCGATAAGAAACCTGGTTGCCCTCACCATTGAAGCGGAATCCGGATCCGCCGCTGGCGATGGTCTTTTCGCTGTTGCGGAGCGTGGTCATATGCCGGAAAACTTCGGCCAGTTCCTGGCGCTGCCGGTTCAGGCCGACCTCGCTGTCCATATCCAGATCCAGTCCGCTCTTGGCCGCATGAATGGCTTTGCTCAGATTCTCCCGCTCCTCCATCAAAAGCATGATGAAGGCCGCCACCTCGTTGGCGTGCCCGGCATACTCGCTGGGCGCAGTCTCCTCCACCACGGCATCCAGGGCATCCGACATGACCTTACTGCGCAGATGGGTGGTTTTGACTTTGACAATGTTGCGCCGGTCCTGCAGGATGCTGGTGGCCTCACACATCAGGTTTTTGAGTTTGTTTTGAAAACGGAATGCATCTTTCATGTTCATAGTGCATACCTCCTTGAACGACATCAGACTACTATTAACACCAAAAGTGCTTCACCGTTGCTCCAATCGTACTGCATCCACACGCGTTTGTCATTGAACTGCTGGTTGAATCGCTCCCTCACAGTATCAAAATAAACCTGCCTTTGAAGTGTCTCAATCTTTGTTGCTGAAAGATCGATCTTGGCGTAAATCATAGTACTAGTTAAAACGATGGTCTATATTGAGACCATCGAGTCTTAACAACAATACGCTGTACGGAGGTAGATAAAGATGCGGTATGGCTACTGTCGGACATCGAAACCCAAGCAAAGCATCGAGAGGCAGATCCGAAATATCAAGGCGGCTTATCCTGACGCCGTTATTGTGCAAAAGGTCTTTACCAGGACGCGGCTGGATCGGCCGGAATGGCTGAAACTGATGCGCAGGATCCAGCCTGGGGATGAGATCGTCTTTGACAGTGTTTCCCGTATGAGTGGAGATGCCAAAGAAAGGTTTGCCGCCTATGAAGAGCTATATCAAAAAGGGGTAAACCTTGTTTACCTGAAAGAACCCCACATCAATACTGAGACCTATAAGAAGGCATTGGAAAACAACGTTCAACTGACCGGCAGCAATGTGGACTACATCTTGGAAGGTGTCAATCGTTACCTGTTGGAACTGGCCAAGGAGCAGATTCGACTGGCCTTTGAGCAGTCCGAAAAGGAAGTCCAGGATCTGCACCAGCGCACCAGAGAAGGAATTGAAACCGCACGCCTGAATGGGAAGCAGATTGGTCGTCAGAAGAACAGTGTCGTCGTCACGAGGAAAAGCATTGAATCGAAAGAAGTGGTCAGAAAACTCTCCAAGGAATTCGGCGGTAATCTCAGTGATGCCGAGATTATGCGCTTGACCGGTCTGGCCCGGAATACCTATTACAAGTATAAGCGCGAACTGAAGGGAGAGCATGGGACATGAACCAATAGAATTATGGTTTCGTTCGCATGGCCAAGAGATGGCTGCCTTCCTGTTCGCAGAAGAACCCTTGATTTGTGTAGTTATATCTCAGCCCAAAACAATTCAAGCAGATTTTGAGTTTCTCAAGATCTGCTTGAATTATTTTATCTGCTATAGTATGATTTGGTATAAGAAGCTTAATCATTTTTCTACTGAGACAGGAGTTATAAAATGGCAATCAGCTATAAGAAACTTTGGAAGATGCTTATCGACAAAGACTTGAGCAAAACGGAATTGACACGCATTGCTGGACTCAGCACCAATGCCATGGCCAAACTTGGTCGGAATGAAGATGTACGGGTTACGACACTGGAAAAACTATGTACAACTCTGGACTGCAAACTGGATGACATCGTGGAGTTTATACCGGATCAGCAGCAGTCAGAGAGAGGAGACTGATCTTATGGTATATCCACCCTCGTCGTACAGGCATACATTAGACCAGGAAGCCTTTGAAGCACTGAACCACTTCCCGCGTTTTGTCGGCCTGTGTGAAGCGTACATCGCCAATGTAGATGAAGTAGCTGCAAAAATTGATCTTCTGTCCACTACCATTCGAATCAGTGACAAGCAATTTCCGAAGGTCTATCAGCTGCTTCCGCCCATTTGCGGGCAGCTTGATATTGGTGTCCCTGATATCTATTATGTGAAATCAAAACAGCTGAACGCATGGACCGGAGGAAATACCGCACCATATATCTGTGTGACCTCTCGCCTTGTCAATGAGCTTCCTCTTGATTTGATTGCCAGCGTCCTGGCCCATGAGTGCGGACACATCGCCTGCAACCACTATTTGTACCACTCTATAGCGAGACTCTTGGTCGGCGGGATTGCGGACAGTCCTCTGGCTAAGATACCGGCTGTTCGGAAGTATCTCACGCCTTCACTGGTTCGAGCCTTGCTGTTTTGGGACAGATGCAGTGAGCTTTCCGCAGACCGGGCTTCCGTCCTCTGTGATGGAACCCCGGATAAGACGATCGATTTGCTTTTGAGATTACATGGCTACCCCCATGTAAACCGAGAAGAATTTCTCAAGCAGGCGATAGATCTGAATGCATTTGTGAACGACTCCAAGTCCAATAAACTGATAGAACTAATGCTGACACAGGATGAGACCCATCCGAGATTAGCCACCCGCGCATACGAATGTTATGAGTGGTCAAGATCCAAGCGCTTTCAGGACATTGTCAGCGGAACCTATGCTGCGGAACCCCAGGCAAAAACAATGGATAAAAGTGAGGTGATCAACGCAGAACTGACTGTGTCTGCCTCCCCAGAATCTTCTGACCTCAACGCCATCAATGCAGCACTTAAAAAGGTCGATGCCGAATTGGAACGCTACACCAATCAGGCAGACAGGGTTGATTATGCCCTCGCTATCAGCAGTGGGGTTTTTTGTGGACTTCTCGACAGCCTGTTCGTTGGTGAATTTTCCTTGAACGAGGCAGGCCGATGGGGAAATGAGAAAGTAGAGCGGTTTGTAATGCACGTAGCAAAAAGCCAAGGCTATGGCGGAGATACCTTGGCTGGTGCGGTCAAATATTTAGAGGATACATTTCCCATTCCGGCGGACAAGGCAACTGCACAGTTTGGTGGTGGGCTCCAACATCATTTGCGGGATTTTTCCCATCACCCAACGCCGGTTGGACTTGTGTGCTCCATACTGACGCAGTTCACGGGAAAAGTATATGGAACGGACGTCTCCGGTGCGTTCCACGGTGTGAACCTCTCTGACGACGGGTTGGCGCTCATAGGCCGGTCTGTCCCTGAGAAAATCATGTTTGGCGTGCTCAACTGGGCCTTCCATCTCGTCAGTGACATGGCAGGGTCTTCCGGTTCCATTTTGAAGGGAAGCCTGGGCACAGGTTTGCCTGGCCCACTGGTATCTCTCTTAAAAGAACTCTCCTCTACTCCGCTGTTCCAGAAAAGCGACGGGAGCGGATATAGGGTATGTTCTGTCTGGATCTCCAAACTGTTCAATGGTACCCTGCTCGGGCAGAGGGATACGAACGGTAAGCTCATTCCCATTAAATTTGACTTGCGCATGGAACTGGGCGTCGCCCGCCAAGTGGGACGACAGACTCTGCCTGTGCTCCTCAACGAGTGTGTGGTTAGAGGGTTTTACCTCCTTCGTCAGCTGACATCTGAACTAATCTGCACAGGAAATGTTCAGGGGCCGGACAAACTGAACTGGAGAAAAATCGCGCCATTCCAAAACCGCACCATAGATCGGATGCTGACGATTTCCACCATGACCTTTACCATGGCGGATACCATGGATGCGGCGGTACATGCTGCAATCCTGTCCGCAGGGAGCTGGGTTCTGTTTTCCGGAAAATTTGTCACGCGATTCAATTATGTGGGTGCCGGGCGATCTGCGCTCGCCATTGTCCGGGAAGTTTCCAACGAAAAAAAGGAAACTCAGCTTATCCATGAAAAAATGCTCCTATCGGAAGCAAAAACCGCTATATTCCTGGCCCAGCTTCAGGAGTTTAAGGTGCAGCTGGAGGAAAAGGTCTCCAACTATCTGGCAGAAGAACTAGAAACTTTTGTTGCAGGCTTTGACTTTATCAATACAGGAATTGCATCTGGCAACTCAGACATGGTCATTCAGGGCAATATGAAGATCCAGTCTGTGCTGGGCAGACAGCCGCAGTTTACCAATCAGCAGGAATTTGACTCGCTGATGAAGTCGGATACACCGCTTGTGTTGTGATGGGAGAAGTGGAAATGGCAATCAAGGACTTGGAAAAAAAGATGAGTGATTCTTTGCGTGATGCCGCAGATGCCGTAAGATCAAAGGCTGCACAGGCAGAAATGCCGGATCTGAAAAAGTTCGGTGAAAAGGCATCGGAACAAGTCAAGTCGGCCTTTCAGCGGAAAGACAGAGCTGCTGAGCAAAACCATGAGCAAGTCGCTCCCACAGCCATCTCTGCCTGGAATGCTGTCAAGGTGATCTATTTCTTGATGGCTGCGGATGGTGAGGTCTATCATGGAGAAGAAGAAAAATTCGATGCAATTGGCGCGGATTTGATTTCCAATTTTGATGAGATGAAGGCATCTCTCCTCGCTGAGTGCCAGGCCGATATGGGAAAGGTAATCGATCCCGAGGATCACTACGATGTAATCCAGGACTGCGTGGAGGCTGCCCTGCTTGCCCCGGTGAAAGCAGAGGAAGCGACAATCTCAACCAAGCTGCTGGTGTGGGATCTTCTGACAGTAGCGTACAGCGACGAAAACTACAATGACACAGAGCGTCGGCTTTTGAAGTATATCGTCAGGAAGCTGAACCTGGACAAGGCGACTTTTCTAGAGATGGAGAGCAGCATGTTGACCGTGATGGCCATTGAACGTGAGCTGACGTGGATCAAGGCCACCGACAGGCCGTACTTGAAAGTTGAGCCGGTCGTGTCTGAACTGACTCAAAGGGAAAGGGTCATATTCGACAACGTGAAAGATATGATTGCTCTTTAAGGAGGTGACCGTATGCCATTGCCCTTATTATTTATTGGTGTTGCGGCGGCCACGGGCGGTCTCGGGGCAGGAAAGGCGATCAAAGCGGGAGTGGACGCCAGCCATGCAAAGCGGATCAATCGCAGTGCCAACGAGATCGTGGAAACATCCACAGCGCAGTTAAATGCACAGAGATTTGCTTGCGGAAAGGCGCTGCGCCAATTGGGAGAGGAAAAACTCTTTGTCCTCAACCACAGCATTAGTGCCTTCTTGGATACATTTTCGAAAATTAAGAATGTGGATTTCCGGGACTCCGAGGGTTTGGATGAGCTCGGCAAGTTGCATATTGATGAACAGGACTTTGTTGAACTGAAATCAATGGTTACTTTTGCCGGCTCCCTCGCCGGCGGCGCCTTGGCTGGAACAGCGGGCGGCGCCTTGGTTGCCTTCAGCGCATACGGAGCCGCCCAGGCCCTTGCTGTCGCATCCACCGGCACAGCAATTGCCAGCCTAAGCGGTGCTGCCGCGACCAATGCGACCCTGGCCTTTTTTGGTGGGGGTTCCCTAGCGGCAGGCGGTCTTGGGATGGCGGGCGGTACGGTTGTCCTTGGCGGTCTTGTGGCAGGACCCGCCCTGCTGGTCATGGGATTTGTTGCGGGGCACGCTGCAAAAAAAAAGTTGGAAAAGGCCCGCACCAACAAGGCGGAAGCGCAGCAAGTTGCCGCCCAACTGGATACCGCATCACACCAATGTGACACGATCCGTCGAAGAACCTGTGTTTTTTATAACCTGTTGGCGCGACTGGATGCCTGCTTCCTGCCACTCGTGTATAGAATGGAGGATATTTTTTCTGTGGAAGGTAACGACTACAGCCAGTACACCCTGGAGTCCAAACGGGTGATTGCATCCTGTGCCAGCGTCGCCGTTTCCATCAAAACACTCCTGGATACACCGATTTTGACAGATGATGGCCTGCTAACGGATGCGTCTGGAGCCACAGCCTCCAATATTGAAGGATTCTTGAAGCATTTGCGAATTTCCATCTGAGCCATTTTCAAAAAGCAGATGACTGAGGCATATAGGTGGCTCTCCAGGAATGACTTGGCTCAGCGGCACATCCTAGATTTTGCACGCTTTCCCTTTGCTCTAATTTCATTTCACCGAAAACGGCATAGAATCGGATCATTGACGCTACGACGACGATTTTGTTAAAATATAAGTAAAACTGTAACTGGGCACATGAGCGGAGGGAGTAGAAATGGCATCATCATTATGTGAGAAAATTTCATTATCCAAGGTTCTCTCCAAGAAAACCGTAATTGAATTGCGGAAAATAGCAAGAGGATTCTATGTGAAAGGCTCAAGTACGATGCGCAAGGAGGCCCTGGTTTCTTCCGTCTTTTCAGCTTTGCTGGTACCGGAGCGTCTTGAGGAATTGTTGTATGTTATCGATGATGAAACCTGGACGTTATTTCAGGCAGCGTATGAAAAAGAATCCGTGACATTGAATGGGAGCTTGCCTGACAATTTCATGTTGCTGAAGGAACTTTGTTACCTTGTCCAGGAGCCAAACTCATATGAGCAAATCATTTATATGACAGGCGAAATCAAGGCACTATTTTCCGAACTTATATCAGGAGGCTTTCTTCATCGCAGACAATACTATAACGAGCTCCATACGTATGCTTTGGCTGCGGTCAATCTTTATGGAGTGATTGCTAAGACTGATTTTGTTGAAATCTATAATCTGCAAAACGAGCAGCAAACAAGCATTGACGAAGTCTGTGCCGTACTTCCCCGATATATCGAAGTCGGCGCTCCGTATTGCTTTTGGAAAGACTACATTGTCAGTATCGAATTTGATGAAAACAACTTCTCCGATGTCCAGGATCTGCTCCGCCAGGTTGGTAATAAACCGCGCTTTCTTCCAGATAAAACGGATTTCCTCAAATATGCGGACTGGTACTTCTTTGAGCACACACATCAGACAGAGGGAGTAAAGCGTTACCTGATCAATCATCTTCATGTTAATGTAGCAACGGCACTTGAGATCCTCGGAGAGATTCACTTCGCTTTTGTAGTGGAAGCCGGGATACAGGCTGCCGTTGACGTGCTGGATGAGTTCGGTATCTCTATCACAGATTCTCAGTTTGAACCGCTCGCTCAGTTACTCGTTCAGATGTCCAACTCGACACGCTTATGGTCAAATAATGGGCATGCCCCCGATGAAATGGCAAACCTCATGCCCAGAATGGTTGATGGCATACGGCACAGCAGAAAAATCGGCCGCAATGAACCATGTCCCTGTGGCAGCGGCAAAAAATATAAGAAATGCTGTGGAAGGTGATACTATTGCACTGAACAGAGGGGGCACCGATGGCAAACCTGAATGAGATGCTTGCGATCCTTGAGGAAGAATACGGGCTCAAGAGCATGGCCGATCTGAATAAGGCGATAGTTTGAGACAAAAGCTCCCCTGCAACTTGCAGAGGAGCCTTTGCTTTATTGTAGTATGACATTGCCTTCATCCAGCATCATTGCCACCTGAAAGATAAACTCTTCCGGCGTCGGTCTATCCCCCTTAAAGGTCATTTTGTCCCACAACTGTTGAGCTTCTTGGTCGTGGTGGTCATAGGCATCATCAACTGCCACCTGCATTTCGTGAAGCACATCCTCAGGTGTCGTTCCATTGTCGCGGGCAATCTTAGCAAGGATTTCATCAAAGCTTCTCATACTAACTCCTCCGTCTTTAGATTTCTAACTAGTTCTTTAGCACAAGCATATCATCAAAAGAATGTCGAAAAAGCGCAAATCTTGACGGAGAACAAAAAAGTGTGGAAGAAGCCACAAGCTCTTCCACACTCACCTACCTATCAACGCAGCCACAACTTTCAAAACACGTATTTTTTCTTCATGAGGGAGAACCTCAATGGCGGCAGAAAGATTTGAAGCGACTCCATTTGCCGCACAATTCACCACATCCACCAGCAGCTCATCCGCAGACACTTCAAGCACATTTGCAATTGCAACAAATGTATCTATCCTCGGAATCTTCGTACCGCGCTCAATGACGCTTACATGCGTTGGGCTGATGTTGATACGAGCAGCAAGGTCTTCTTGTGTCATACTCTTTTTCTCCCTTGCAGCTTTTATGCGTTGTCCAACTGCCTTTGCGTCCACCCTTCCGCCTCCTCCTTTAGAACTTAATTTTGCTCTAAAGATAGTATAGTTGAGATGGCCGCTTTCATACAGAAGCCAAAGAACGAGTCATAATTCTAAAGAACAACTTTTGTAAAAAAAGAAATCCTCATTCACAACACCAGGGCATGGCATTGGATGAGGAACAATAGATTAAGTTCAAGTTTTGGAATCTAGGCAGTAGCTCCCCCAGCTTTAACTGGTGGTGAATAAGTGCGCCTTTAGTATGAAGTCGCATTTATCCTTGATATTTCTCATTTCCGCCTTATAATTGTTAAAGAGACTTTTGGAAGGATTATTTGTCTATCCAGTCTATGAAGGTGGATTATAAGCATGGAACGAACATTCAATCATTTAACGCTTGAACAAAGAAAACAACTCAGAGAAATGTTGGACGCAGGATGCAAAAAACCAGAAATTGCACAGGCATTGAATACCCATGTTTCTACTATTTACAGAGAAATTAAGCGTGGAAGCGTAAACGGGAGCTATGACCCTAATTGTGCCGACGAAGCATATCAACAACATTTGTCTGAAAAAGGGCCAGAAGCTATATTATCGCTTAACCCTCAACTTGCCGAACATATCGCAAGTCTTATCCTAAATAGAAAGCTAAGTCCAGAAAAAATTGTTGATGAGTTGCGAGAGTATGAGACGGGTTCTATATCGATACAGACGATTTACCATTCCATAGATAAAGGCTTAATCCCAGGTGTAACACGAGAGAGTTTACGCACAGATACCGTGACTGTTTTTAGTGATGGACAGATATGTATTCCGAAGTGGGGCAGAAATTTGTTAGATATAGCCGATGGAGATAAGCTGCACTTTGAAGTCATTGAGAATAAACTTATTTTTAGCAAAGAAAGTTAACGTGTATGGATGTCTTCAAGAGATCAACACCTGTGAAGAATATGTAGTAAGTTGAGGGAGTGTTTGCATTTGAACCGCCGGTCAGTTACCAAAACTTTGATGAAGAGCAGCCTGGAATCCACTGTACAGGAAGTTCTGCAGCTCCTTGACGCAGATGATGGTAAGTCATTCGAGGAGAAGAAAAAAGAAGCAATTGCTATTCTCAGAAAACAAACAGATCCATCCTTGGCGGGAACTCTGGTGGATTTTGCTGTGGCAGATGTAGTGGGTAAACAAGTGAAGGCCAGATTTTGGGAAGCAGGGCCTATTAAATGCCCAGATTATAATATTGTTCTCCGGCAGATTGAGGATGATGATCGAGATTGCTTTATATCCCTTCAGGAAGAGAATTCATATATAAGGGATATACTGAACGAAGAATCCTACCGCAATGCGCTCTGGAAGGACCATTGCGGCGAAAAGTCCCTCATGCTTTCCATTATTCTGGATGACCAGTACATCGGATATTGCGGGATCAAAAATACAGCCCAAGAGCCTTGGGAGATAGCAATTGAGCTGTACAAAAAATGGACTAATCACGGCTTAGGTCGTATTGCAATTTCGGCAATGCTTGACGCCATGGTCACTCGTCTTGGGGTCCGGCAATTCAGAGTACGGATCGACCCAGGTAACCACGCAAGTCAGAAGTTATTTGAAAAAATGGGAGCACAGCCGAATGGAGTATCTGAATACTTAATCCTTGACCAAAAGGAACTGGAGAAGGTGGAAAAAGAGAATCTTAATTTGATTGATGCCGCAACAGTTGCACTGGCAGATAAATTTGGCGTGGAACCGCGCAAGCTGCTAAGCCATGTCTTAGAATATACACTATCCTGGTGAAACAAAGCCCTTGGTGCGAGTCCTCCATGTCATATGGACATGAAGTGAACTTGTCCTATACCTGTTGAATAAACGGAAAAACAGTAGCTGATGCAAATAGCATACGAATCAGACTTTTTGGTGTTTCGTACACCACAAAGGAGAAACAATGAAAATTATTGAAGTAGAAATAAAAAAGAGAACACCAAATATCATAAACCAGCTGCTTACAGTATGGGAAAGCTCTGTCAGGGCGACACACCTGTTCCTGTCGGATAGTGAGATCAAACACATCAAGGAATATGTCCCACAGGCGCTCATGGGAATTGCTCATCTGATGATCGCAAAAAATGATATGGGCTGCCCCGTAGCTTTCATGGGAATTGAGGACGGCACATTGGAAATGCTGTTCATTTCCCCGGAAGAAAGAGGAAAGGGTCTCGGAAAACGCCTGCTCCAATATGGGATTAAAACCTATACCGTAGAGCGGGTGGCTGTGAATGAGCAAAATCCGCAGGCCAAGGGATTCTATGAACACATGGGCTTTCAGGTTTACAAAAGGACAAACCTCGACGAACAGGGAAACCCCTACCCGCTGTTATATATGAGCCTTCTGAATAAGCCTATTGAAAGACAATCGTCCGCCGAGGTTCGAGAGTAAGTTCTGCTGCCTAGTGCTCTTTGAAGCGCAGCTCAAGATATTAGGACTTCATAGGTGCAAAGGATGTGGCAACTAAAAAACACCATAAAAGCAGGCTCCTTTTATATCGGCAATTTCATCCAGCGGGATCTTTTTTCCATCTGTCAGTACCAGGAGACGCTCATAGAGGTCAACCCGTTTTAGGTTGCCGGTAAGGGTGGTATAAGAACCACCAGTCTTTTTCTCATCCGGAATAAAGAAAGTAACGCTTATCTTCGGTCTAGAGACTATCCTCTGGAGTAATGTACTTCAGATAGATACTGTAGATGCGTATGCTGTATTCCATATAGTAGGCCATACGCGGTGGTGCAATTAGATAGCCAATCTCCAGCCTCGGTGTGGCATTTAATAGAGAAAAAGCAAGACTTGCCAGAAAATCGTTGCCCTGGCGCATCGTAAAGCCGGCCACGGTTGGCCTCCTTAACCCGCTGAACCACCTCAAACAGCCGAGCGCGACCAGAGATCCCATATGCCTTTAAGGACGGCGTAACAGCAAGGCAAATGGTCTTATCGGTACGGCTCTCGTCGGCAACCACCAAGTTGGTGTCCAGAGGATCGAGACCTCTCTCCCGGCACTCGACGGAGGCATAGAAGCTCTTTAGGTCAATTGCGATATAAGACCTTTGCTTCATGCTAAGATCGCCTCCTCTAGATTCTCACTATTTAACGCCAAAACAATCCTAGATAGGGGATGTAATATTATTTCTCAAGTTCGTATTCCTCAATAATACCGTAGTCGATCAGAATGTTTTTGTCCGCATGAGTGGGATAAACAATACCTGTCATCTCATAGTCGTATCTCCGCACACGACGAAATTCCTTAACTGGCTCCGGGGCAAAAGCTGCGGTTTCATAATTCGCATATTCAGGCGTTCCCGCCAGATCATCGGATACCGCATGAATAAGGGCATCCGTCACTGCTTCCAGATTCGTACCATACTCCACAGCAACTAGCTCATGCCTACGAACGTCTTTATCTAAATTTCCAAAAGAACGGTACAACTTGTACTTCATGGAGAAACCCCTTCCTAGCAGCACTTTCGCCACTACCTTAAAAAATCACTTCTATGATTCACCGGCCGCAAATCGTATCCGAGTTCTGTTAGGTGTGCTATTTTTAAGGCGACCAGGTTGATGTCTGTGTCCATTGCCTTGGCGATTTGCTCGGCAGAATATTGATAAGTATAGATGTAGTCCAGCAGCTCCTCGTTGTCTATCAGAATTTCTGCTGCAACAATGTTCGCCTCATACTCTGGCCGTGTGGTCATGTCATACAGCATGAATTCATGTAGGCTGTTTGCCTGTGCCAGCTTTCGATGGAGCCGGTCGTGCCCAAGCTCATGCGCACAGACAATACGAAGCATTCTGTCTCCCAGATCCTTGTTCAAAAATATAAACCGATTGCGTTTAATGACGCGGTACATTCCCTTTAGAGAGCCAAAATCCTCACGCAGAAGAACAGAAATTCCCAATTCTCCTGCAATCTGGAAAGGATCGCGTGTTCCGAAGCGGCGCACCAGAGATGTGCCGACTTTGGAGAGCATTTTACTGGTCATGAAGCCCACCTCCGACCTGCGGATGTTCATCATTATTATCTCACAGCTTAGGCCCCACAGATAGGCCTTACTCTACCTGCTGACGATATTTTTTGGGCGTAAATTTCTTATTTCGCTCCTTGGCCATCCAATAGGCATCGTTGAGAGCACGCATCGCACCCTCAAGTGCATCTTCAGAAAGCTGACCGCCGGCAAATAAGCCAGTCACCTCACTGACCAACTCGTCGATGTCTCGCGCCGCTTTTGCGCCACCCTTCTGATATGCTTCCACGGAATAGATATCCGAACTGGTGAGAAGGTAATCTGCGGTTGTACCCAGGACGGTAGCTATATCACCAATTACCTTCATGTTGCCAGGTTTCCTTGAACCTAACTCGTAATTCTGAATCGTTCGCGTTGTTACAGAAACTTTTTCTGCAAGTTCTGCCTGTGTTAATCCAGCTTCAAGTCGCTTTTCTTTCAGACGTTCTTTAAATCCCATAAAGGCACCTCTTTCTTTTTTGCCATTAATACGAACACTTTTTCGCAATTCGGGATTGACACGAAAATTTGTTCTGGATATAATGGAAATGCAACACGAAACTCTGTTCGCATTTAGATGTTAACACACGAACAGAGTTTTTGTCAATCTAAAACACGAAAAAATGTTCGTACATCCGGAAAGAAAACGGAGGATATTGTAATGGAGGTACAATGCAGAAAAGAGTATGTCTCTGTCAATCTTGATGTAGACCAAAACGGTGTGGTTCATCCCCGGTTCATCCGCTGGACAAATGGTCGTATCTATCAAATTGACCGGCTGAAGTACAAGTGCAGAGCCGCTTCTTCCCGGGTGAGCGGAGGTGGAATCCGATATACTGTCATAATCCACGGTAAAGAAACCTTCCTGTTCAGCGAAGGAAACAAATGGTTCGTGGAAGCAAAGGAGGCAAGTCAATGATTCTTTCTCTACGCCAAATAGAGGATATCGGTGCAGCTGTAATTCAGGACTTCAACAAGTTCTTCTACTGCGGCAGCAATGCCCTAAGGAATAATAAAGTTCGCGCAACACCCATCGACCAGTTCGCTCGCGAGTACCTGGGGTTAAGCGTTCGATTTGCCCGATTGTCCGCAGATGGGCGTATCTGCGGTCTGACCAGTTATGCTGATGCCGAATACATCATTGAGGAAATGGGAGTAGTTCGTACCATCGAACTCAAACAAAATCAAATTCTTCTGGATTCCAGCTTTCTGGAGGCCGGCAAGGTCAAAAAGTTGTGCGGCAAGCGCCGCTTTACCTTGGCGCATGAGTGCGCACATCAAATCCTGTTTCAGATGGAGTCCGAGGAGTCCCAGCAAAAGTGCCGTGGATTCTACTCGGATCGGCGATCCTACTCCCTACGAGACCTAAAGAGCAGAGAGGACTGGAACGAGTGGCAGGCCAATGCCTTGGGGGCCGCCCTGCTCATGCCCCAGGCAGAGATAAATCGGGCCATGCGGTTTTTCGCTCAAAATCGCACACTGATTAGCTATGAAGGGAGGTTTTCATATGCGGACAAGCTGGCACTTTCACTTCTCTGTCAAGCTCTTGGCGTGTCCAAGTCTGCCGCCGTAATTCGGCTCCGGCAGCTTGGGTATCTGGAAGAACGCCCGTATGCAGAGTTTGTTGATCCACTGGAGGTGTGGGCATGAGCAAAAACATTCGCATTACAGAGCCTTCCGCAGAAATGTTGGGCAAAATTATCCGGGCGCGGGAGGCGATTGCGGCGCAAAAGCCGCGATATATCAAATGCCCGTACTGCCAGCATAACTCAATCGTCGTATATGAGGACACAAGAGGTCATGTCGAAACAAAGTGCAAAAAGTGCGGAAAAGTCACCGTCTTTGATGTTTTGAGCATGAGAAAAATCGTGTTTCGCCTTCGCCCGAAGGAGAACTAAATTAAAACTGAATCACATAGCTGAGCTGTGGAGCCGCCTGATAGGTGTAGTCATCCTGATGCCGCATGGACAGAGTCGAAAGACTCTGTTTATCGGCACGGACAGAATGACCACCGTCATGCGGCTCTTTTGTTGTCTTGCCTTTCCGCGGCTTCGTGCCAGCGGAAAGGACAAGACAATGAGTATTCCGAAGACCCCAGTTGAATTCGATTACGACCTGTGGACCACAGAGGAAGGAAAATGCATGGTTCGGATCAAAGCTACCGGCGAGATAACGGAGGTGGAACGCTCTGTCATGCAGGTTCTGCGCTCAGAGGAGAAGCGTCTCCGGCGCACCATATCTCCGGAGCAGGGTCCAGCCAGAGAAGGGAAAACCGCTCCAACGGTTCTCTCTCTGGATATGCTTCCCGAAGATGTGGCAGACTCCAGCTGGTTAGCTGACACCTGCGACTATACGGAGGAGATTTCCACGAAACTGCTGGAGAGTAGCTTGCGAGAAAGCTTGACTCCTACCCAATATGGCATCTATCAAGCCTGCATTTTGAATGGGATCAGCTACAAGGCTTATGCAGACCTGATGGGTGTTAGCTATCAGAGCGTCCAGAATGCAATCCGCCTCATTCAGAAAAAAGCAAAAAATATTTTTGGCTGATGGTTGTGGTTTGCTGCAAATATGTCCGTTGTAAAGTGAAGGGGCCTTAAGACGCCTTCATTGAACCTTTTCAACTGAATATCCGGCAGCTAAATAACATCAGCGATGAGCGAGCGATGCGGACGGTGCGCGATGACCACCTGTAGGAGACAAAAAGGAAATGCTTTTCTTTTTCTCCTATCAATGACGGCCAATAAGGTGCCCAGCGGGTCCTCCGATCCAAAAGCAGGCATGGCAGCCTGTTTCGCCAAGACCTCATCTGCCTATAATGGTACCCCTGTCCAGCCACAGTCTCAAGCAATGGGGGCAGCTCGGAGAGATCCTCGGAGGGGTTAGATTCCCGGAGTGCGGCGCCCGCCGCAGTTTAGCTGACCGCCCAGGCCTGGGGAAGTAGTGTCGAATACAGGCAACAAAAAGACATTTAATAGTCTTGATATCAGAAGCAATGGGGGTCACCCATCATGTAGCAGGAAAGCCAAGGTTTCCTCAACCAAATCGGGTGACCCCTATTTTTGTGGTATCAATTCATATTCATATTTAGGAGGGATCACATCATGATTGCTGTGTCGCAAACCAAGAGTGCAAACTACCTGTTTATTGTGGCCGTGCTGAAGTCGATGCGGGAAGGTGGCGTGATCACTCAGGCCGAGTATGAGCGAGCCAAGCGCTACTACCAGAAGCTCACCGGCTCCGATCTCGTCATCGCAGATTAAATGTTCAGAAGGAACCGTCTAAATTGATGTATTTTGGGCATCAGGTCTTGTCGCTTGTGTAAAAATTTACTTCTCTGCGTTCTTTCAATAGACTTTGCCTTGCCGTTGACTATAATGTTGCTTGAACCGGAAAAGTGGATGGTACCAAAATGTAGTACAATCCAAAATTCAGCCAGAAAGGAGGGCTGTTGATGCCGCAGGTCAAACTCATCTCGCCCATCACCAGGCAGGAAATCCGCAAAATCCGAGTTGCCGCCTATTGCCGGGTATCTTCCAATTCAGCGGATCAGCAGAACTCCTACGCCAACCAGATTCGGGTATATACCAGCCTCATTCAGAGAAAAAAAGAGTGGGAGCTGGTGGAGATATTCGCTGACGAAGGGCTCTCTGGTATGAACGCACAGAACCGCACCGAATTCCAGCGAATGATCAAGATGTGCGAACAGCACCAAATCGACCTGATCGTCACCAAATCCGTCTCCCGCTTCGCCCGAAACGCCAAGGAGTCTCTGGAATATGTCCGGAAGCTGAAATTGCTCGGCGTGGGGGTGCAGTTTGAGAAAGAGGGAATCTACACCCTGGCCCTCGGAGATGAGATGCTGCTCAATACCTTCTCTGCCATCGCACAGGAGGAGTCTAAGGCAATTTCCCAGAACCAGCGGCTTTCCATCGTGAAGCGGATGCAGTCTGGGGAATATGTGGACAGCAACGCTCCTTACGGCTTCCGGCTGGTGGATAAGGCGCTGGTGATCTATGAACCGGAGGCGGCCATCGTCCGCATGATGTTCGAAAACTACCTGAGCGGCCAGTCTACATCGGAGATCGCCCGGGATCTCAACAGCCGCGGCATCAAAACCAAAACCGGGAAATCCACCTGGCGCTCCACCAAGGTGGCATACATCCTTGGAAATGAGCGGTATTGCGGCGATTGCAAATATCAGAAAACCTACCGCGACACCACAGTCCCCTTCAAACAGTTCCGAAATCGAGGTCAGGAGGATATGTTCTACGCCTCCATGACCCACGCTCCTCTTATTGACCGAGATACCTTTGACAAGGTCCAGCTCCTCTTGAAAAAGCGTCAGGATGTCTTTGGAAAATCTACAACGCAAAATATCTACCCTCTTACGAGCCGCATTCAGTGTTCTGAGTGCGGCTCGTATTTTCGCAGGAGGCAGGTTTCCGGGACAGTAAAGTGGGGATGCTCCAAACACATTCAGGATCGTACCCAGTGCGGCTCAAACTACTACAGCGAGGAGAGGATCTACGATGCCTTCGTCGCCATGGTCAATAAGCTTCGGTTCTCTGAATACGACATCATGGGGCAGACGCTACTCCGTCTGGAATCCGCCGAGCTGAAGCGAAAGCAGAAAAACACGGCCGCAAGGGAGCTCAGCCGGAACATTGCAGATCTGAACGCCAAGTTGGTGATGGTGGAGCAGCTCCATGCAAAGGGATACCTCAAAGATGAGGTCCACAAAGCTCAGGTGCGGGAGATTAACGACCAACTGCGCCAGCTCAAGCGGGAGCGCCAATGTGAATTCTCCTCGGGCATTACCCATATGATAGAGGAACTGACGCGGCTGAAAAAGCTGCTGGAAGAGCTCGAGGAACCACTGGACCGCTTCGATGAGAAGCTGTTTACTGAGATCGTTCAGGCCATCAGTATCAGCCGCCGGGATGAAATGACAGTCACCCTCATTGGCGGGCTGAGATTCACAGAAATGCTCTGATAGAGAGGAACCTCGCTATGAAGAAGATACGCTATATCCCATATGGTTACACCATGAGAAATGGAAGGACAGTCATCGCACAGGATGAAGCTGCGGTTATCCGCGAGATATTCAGCGCCTACATCAACGGCGCATCCCTCCAAAGTATTGCCGAACTGCTGACTGAGAGGAAGATCCCCTATAGTGAGAGAACGGATGTGTGGGATAAAGCTCGTATCGCACGAATCATTGGAAACGCCAAATACATTGGCGATGGGGAATATGATCCTATCATTGAAGAAGAGCAGTATGAAGAAGCAGCTGCCGTAAAAACCGCCCGCCAACGGAATACATTCGAGAAAAATCTGAAGGGGATCGACCTATTTCGAGATCTGGTCCGATGTGAGGAGTGCGGGGCCCCTATGCGGCGAAGGGTGAGCAGTAAGCATCGTATTCGGGAGGGTTGGGAGTGCACCAACCCAGACTGCGGTCAGCGCATCCGGATTTCTGATACCCACCTGTTGGAAAAGGTGACAATCCTGATGAACCGCATCATAGCCAATAGCTATCTCCTCATCCCTCGCCCCAAAAAACGAAAAGAACTGTCGGCGGAAGCTAAGCAGATCAACCGGGAAATAGATGCCGAGCTGGAGCGGGATGACCCAAGCGATGCGCTGATTATCGTCAAAACAATCGAAATGGCAGAGCGGCTCTATGCTGAGACCGATGCCCATCTGCAGATCACCGCATCCATCGCCAGGAAGCGGGTTAGCCTTATGACTCCCCAGGAGGAATTCAGCCCGGCTTACTTTAGTGACATCGCCGCCTACCTGACGCTTGGCAGCGGAGGAAAGGTGATCCTACATACCAAGACCGATGTCGAGATCGGAGATGAAGAAAATGAATGTAACCAAGATACCCAAGAAAACAATATCGGTTATTGAGCCAAAACGCTCTCTGATCGTCAACAGGGAGCAGTATCATCAGCGGCGGGTTGCTGCCTACTGCCGGGTATCCACCGACAGCGAGGAGCAGCTCACATCCTATACCAACCAGAAGAAGGTATATACCGAGATGATTGCCGCTAAATCCGAATGGGAGTTCGCCGGACTCTACGCAGATGAGGGCATCTCCGGGACACGTGCAGATAAGCGCCCCCAGTTCCAGAAGATGATCAACGACTGCTTGTCTGGGAAAATCGACTATATCATCACGAAATCCGTTTCCCGCTTCGCCCGTAATACAGTGGACTGCCTGGACCATGTGCGAATGCTCAGGGCAAGAGGGATTGGCATCTACTTCGAGGAGCAAAATATAGACACACTGCAAATCGACAGCGAACTCTATCTGGTCATCTACGCAGGGTTCGCACAGTCCGAATCCGAAAGCATCAGCAAGAATGTCACCTGGACTTTTCGTAAGCGATTTCAGGAGGGCAAGCCCATATTCAACTATAAGTGCCTTCTGGGATACCGCAAGGGTGCAGACGGAGAACCGGAGATCGTCCCGGAGGAGGCATCCATCGTGGAGAGGATCTTTAATATGTACCTGTCAGGTGAAACCATCAACCGGATCTCAACCAAACTCAGAGAAGAAAATCTCCAGATACCAGGAAAACGATTCTCCTTCTCTGCGAGCATGATTAAGGGTATTCTCCGGAATGAACGATACTGCGGGGACAGCATCCTTCAAAAGACGGTCACAATTGACTGTATTGGCAAGGTTCGCCGCAAAAACACCGGTGAGGCACCCATGTACTATGTACAGAATAGCCATGTTGGTATCATCAGCCGAGAGTTCTTTCACAAAACGCAGGAAGAACTCGCCAGGCGGATGAGCCGGGAGCCAAATTCCACCAAAACGGCTACCACAGCTACCGGAAAATACTCCCGGTACGCACTATCCAATGTGATGATCTGCGCCGAATGCGGAAGTCGATATAAGCGCGTGACCTGGACATCCCGAGGAAAAAAGCGAGTTGTCTGGCGCCGCATCAGCCGCTTAGACTATGGAAAGTGCTACTGCAAAACCTCGCTCACGGTAGATGAGACCGCCCTCCACGCCGCTATTGTTCGGGCAATCAACCGATTCAACGAGGAAGACGAGTCCACTTATATGGCACTCATGCGGGCAACCATTGGTGAAGCAACCGGTCTAACCGGAGGCACAGATGAGATCGACTTGCTCCGGCGGAAAATAGATGGGCTGAATCGGAAAATGGTATCTCTTATCAATGAGAGTGTAGAAAGCGGGGAGGGTATCGAGAGTCACGAAGCTGAATTCAAGGAACTTTCCGATACCATTGAACTCCTGCAAGGACGGATTCAGAAACTCGAAGAAGCACTTGTTTCCGATCAGGTGAATGACAGCCGAATCCTTCAACTACAGCAGATCATCGCCGACCGAGCATCTAAAAAGATGGAGTACGACGATACCATCGTCCACCAAATGATTGAGTGTGTGAAGGTGTATCCCGACGGGAGACTGGACATTATCTTCGGAGGAGGGTACCTTATCGAAGAACGCCTGGAAAAAGAAAGTTGATAACTTCAAATATAATTGACATAATAGCCGAAATAATATAGTATAATTTATGTTAGGAGGCGATTGTGCATGGCAAAAAAAGCTGCGGTCATCATGCCGCAAACACGGGAGATTCTGGCACAGATGGGTGAGCAGATCCGCCTGGCCCGCCTGCGCAGGAAGTTGAGCCTGGAATTGGTAGCAGAGCGTGCCGGGATCAGCCGAGCCACTCTGATATCCATTGAGAAAGGCACCCCTACGGTATCCATCGGCTCCTATGCCGCTGTGCTGCACGCATTAAACAATATGGACAGCGACCTGCTGCTTATTGCAAAAGATGATGAATTCGGCAGGAAGCTACAAGATCTGGCGCTGCCCACCAGACGGCGGGCGCCCAAGAAAGGAGAGTAGCCCATGGCGCAGGACGAAAAGACCATCTATGTATATGAAAATTGGCGTGGAGAGGCACCCACTCTGCTGGGGCGGCTGCGCTGCGGCTTCGTCCGCGGACAGGAAACCTTTTCCTTTGAGTATGATCCAGCCTGGCTGTCATCCGCCGAGAGTTCCTTCTCTCTGGACCCGGATCTGGCTCTTTACCGCGGGCGGCAGTATGTGCCGCTGAACAAGCAGCTCTTTGGCCTGTTTTCCGACTCCTGCCCGGATCGCTGTGGTGCACCGGGCCGCCATGCAGGGGATTACTCGGGGATGCCCTTGCGCTTGCGCATGGATTCGCCCTCGATCTGGATGGTATAGGCGTTGTAGATGATCCGGTCACAGATGGCGTCGGCCAAAGTCGGGTCGTACAGATTTTCGTGCCATTCGCCGGTGTCATACTGGGAGCAGAAAATAGTGGAGGCCACCTTATTCCTGGCCTCTACCAGTTCCAGCACATCCCGGGCCTCCGCCTCCTTGAGAGGGTAGAGCAGCCATTCATCCAGGATGAGTAGATTCTCTTTCCTGAGTTTTTTCATATAGTCCCGGTAAGTGCCGTTAGCCCGGGCCACAGAGATCTCCACCAGCAGATCCGGCAGACGGATATACCGCACGGAATAAAAGCTGCGGCTGGCGGCCATGCCAAGGGCGCAGGCCAGATAGGTTTTTCCGGCTCCAGTGGCTCCCAGAATGATGACATTATGTGCTTCTTGAAGGTAGGCACAGGAGGCCAGACGCAGGATCTGCTCCCGGTCCAGCTTTCGTTCCGGATGGTACTCAATATTCTCGACACAGGCGGCAGGGTCCGCGTAGCTAGCATTGCGGATGAGCCGGGTCAGGCGGTTGCTTTTCCGGACGCTCCACTCTGCGTCTACCAGCATGGCAAAACGGTCCTCAAAGGATACCGCCTGGAACTGTGCATCCTCCAGTTGGGCGGAGAAAGCCTCCGCCATGACGCTCAGACGCATTTCATGCAATTTCCGTACCGTTTCATTGCTCAGCATGGTTACTCCCCCCTCTTGTAGTAGCCGGCGCCTCTGGTAAATTTATGGGCTTTGGGTGCCTCTTCCTGGGCTGGGGGCTCTACAGGCGGCAGTCTATCCTGTCCCGATTTCAGGATGGTCTGGACGCTTTTCAGGCTGGGGGAAGTGGTGTAGGAGAGGACTTTCCGGCAGGCACTCTCCAGCCGCTGAGTGGAATAGCGGTCTGACAGTTTCAGCAGGGCCATACAGGACTTGTAGCCCTGCTGCTCCACCTTGTGGGCGGAGAGGAAAAGCCGTACCACGGCAGCGGTGTGCTGGCCGATCTGCTCTGCCCAGCGGACAAAACGATCTCCATTCCGTTGCAGGTAGGCCTGGTGGTCCGGCGGCATATGGTCCTCCACCGTGCTGTACTGGTTGGGGCGGCCATGGAGACGCAGGTGAGAGGCAATCCGGGTTCCGGCAAAGAATATCTCCACGGTAGTCCGGGTGAGCCGTACATCTACCTGCTGCTTGATATACTCATATGGTACGGAATAATTCATGCGCTCCACGCTGATATGGTAGTTGTATTGGACGGTAGCTACCCTCCAGATTGCCAACTCAAACGGCGTAGCAGGAAGAGGCAGCAGAAACAGTTTCTCCTCTGCAAAACAAGCTGCCCGGCTGCCCTCCCGTTTCTGGAAGGGCTTGTGGTTGAAGGCTTCCAGTTTCTCATGGATTGCTTCATTCAGTTCCATAAGGGACAGAAACTGGCGGTTACGCAGAGCCGCCAGGATCCAGGTGGAGACCACGCCAACGGAGCCCTCCACGAAGGCCTTGTCCTTGGGACTGCGGGGCCGGGCTGGGAGGATGGCGGTGCCGTAGTGCTCTGCCATCTCCTGGTAGGATTTGTTGAGCACCGTTTCAGTTTTGGAGTTTTTGAGCACACCGGTCTTGAGGTTGTCCGGCGTGAGGATGCGGGTGACGCCGCCGAAATACCGGTAGGCGTTGACATGGCCGGTGATCCAGGCCTCCTGCTGCATATCCAGGAATGCTTCTGTGTATGCGTAGCCGCTGTAGGGCAGCACCGCTACAAACAGGTATGCATCCAGCCGCTCCCCGGTGTCTGTGTCCACCAGAGCTGCCGTCTGGCCCGCCCAGTCCACCTGCATGGTCTCGCCGGGCTTGTGTTCCAGGTGCATGGTGGCTTTGGTTTTGTGGACATAGTCTGCGTAATACTTGTTGAACTGAGTGGATTTGTAGGGTAGCTCACCGCTCTGCCGGCATTGCTCACAATATTCCACCCACAGCAGACTCAGGGTGACGCCGCTCTTCTGCATCTCACGGTGTACCCATTCGTAGTCTGGCATTTTATAGTGCTGGCCCAGTGCAGTGGAAGGATACAACTTCCTGGCGACCTCTTCTGTGCTGCAGTTCTTGATCTTGTTCCAGGAAAACCCCTGTTCTGCGGCCCGCTGGAGGGCTGCTATGACTGTGCTGCGCGCACAGCCGCAGCTTTCCGCAATGCGGGTGTTGTTGATTCCCAGGCTGTGAAGCCGGAGGATTTCTTTGTAGTTGGTCATGGAATTTCCTCCTGTATATTGGTTTACATCTTGCGATGCGTCTCCATTATACAAAGGTGTATGACCAGCGGTGGGGGTGTCTAATTTGAGCGGTTAGGGTGTCTGACTCGGGCGGTTAAGTTGTCCGTCCGGGGGCGGCGTATTCAACCAAGACACTTGTCTCCAACGATGAGTTTCACGCCGTCCAGACCACGGCCACGCAGCCACTGGAAAAAGCTGACCCAGCTGGCCTTGTCCTCTTTCATGCCCTCTGCGGCACCCAAAACCTCACGGTATCCGTCCTCATTGACCGCAATTGCTACCAGAATGGCTACGTTTTCAAACTCTCCGCCCCAGTTGCGGCGCAGATAGATCCCATCCACATAGACATACGGATAACGCCCACCTTGCAGATGACGATTTCGCCAATCTTCAATGTGAACATACGCTTTCTTGTTCAGCTCACTGATGGTGGAGGGAGAGACCTTGCTGCCCCATAGGGCCTCCGTGATGTCCTCCACGCGCCGGACGGACACACCTGCCAGGTACATCTCAATGAGAGCCTCTTCCACGCTGCTCTCCCGGCGGCGGTACCGCTCAATAATAGCGGTCTCAAAGGAAATCCCTTTGAGCTTAGGCACCTTCAGGGTGACATCTCCAGAAGTGGTGGTGAGATTTCGGCTATAGTGGCCGCTGCGATAGCCCTGGCGCTGCTCATTGCGTTCATACCGGGCAGCCTGGGTTAGCTTCTGAGCCTCGGCCTCCAGCAGCTCGTTGAGGGTTTCCTCTACGCTGCCTCGTACCAACTCCTTGAGCTGCCCCTTGATTACTTCTTCATTTAGCTGTACTATCTTTTCAGACATGGTTTGCTGTCTCCTTTCAGGATGGTGTGTCGCGACTTCATTCTACCAGAGATCTGCAAACCATGTCTCTTTTTGTTTTTGCGAAACTTATTCTACCTTATCCACTGAGATGGCGGCCTTTTTATGCGCAGGGAGATTTGACGGTTACCCTTGCTGGTACTTTCTGATAATTTCAGCTTTTTCTTCTACACTTAATTTACTTTTTTGTGACATAGAATTGCTCCCTTTATGATGACAGTTTGTTTTTTCACTGTCTCTCATAAAGGGAGCATATCATTCCGGGTTTCCTGCCTTTCTTTTACCCATTTTCAGAAAGGATGATGTCTTTGAGTACCTTAATCTTTTTCATATTGTTTTCCTTTATTCCTCTCATCTGCTTTTATCGTTTTTGTCAAAGATGTGCTAAGCCCTAAAACTAAAATGGATAGGAGCATAAGCCCAACTACGAGTTTTGAGACAATAGGTTGTAGAGAGGTATCGGCCTCCCCTGTGTACCAGACGATCCCCAGTACAGCAACAGCACTGCCCCCATAAAGCAGACAAAGTATTATGCGTTTTCTGAGATAGTTCACATCAATGTCCCTATTTCATCTTTAAATTCCATAATATACATACACTAAAGCAATAGGGTGCCCCACTTTAATGGTGTTCTATATTCCAATCAAAAAGCTATCCATCTGCTAAAACCGCATACAAATAATCGTCGATGCAGTCGCCTACTCGGTCGATCAGGATATCTGCGGCCCGGAGGGGTAGGCGACCACTGTGAATTCTGGCGTACTGCACCGGCAGGTACTGGCTGAGAAGGGCCATGGGAATTCCCACATTGTCCAGGTTAGCCAGCAGGGTCTGAACTGCCGCAACCACCTTGAGATTAGTCAAGTAGTATCTGGCCCGGTCGGAGTAGCTGAACGCCCGGGCATAGCGCTTCTGGGGCATAGAGCCATGATAGTACTTGGCCCACTGGCTCTGATCCTCCAGCATAACCTGTTCCAACACTTCCCGGAAATGAGAACACGGGAAATCATTGACTCCATAGAGTTCATGCTCGATCTGCTCCAGAGCAAATAGACCTTCCCGAAGAGCGAAGGTCAAGGCCGGGCCAACTTTCAAAATTGCAATGCCGTCCTCCACCATCTCCCGAAGACACTCTTTAGGCTGATAGTCTGTGGAGTGGCCCTCAAAAACCAAGCCAGGATGGTGCTCCAGACAGCCCATCAACGCCTTGGCTGTGGTGCGGTCATATTCAATAACGCTCTCGTCCGCAAATTCAACACCAGGTTGCACCACAACGGCAATCACCCGGCTCCAAGCATCCTCCAGCCCCAGCGCCGCAAAAGCCCGCCGAAACTCCTCTAAGGTGGCTTCACAATCCTCAGGGGATGTGACTGTTACACTATCCTCATTTTCCTGGGCTCCACCTGGAATAGGGACCTCGCTACCAATGACATAGACCGGCGCAGGTGCCTCTGGGTGATCTTTGCTGTACTGGACAAAGGCATCCTCGGCCACTTGGCAGAGGCGGGCACCACGCCGCGCAATAACAGCGTCGGAGAGCCGCTGGTCCTGAGCGTCGTCGGCAACCCGCATACTGGTATCAATATGTATCTTGGAAAATCCCGCTAAGACATAGGATCGAATCAGTTCCTCGGCATTGGCCATGGCCTGCATCTCCGGAAGATTCTGCCATGTAAGGGGGCCAAGATGGTCTCCACCGCAGAGCAGTCGATTTGCTGGAAACCCCTCTTCTGTCGCAATCTGATTTAAGAAGTGGCGGAAATCTTTGGGAGTCATGCCGGTATATCCACCATTCTGGTTGACCTGATTGGCAGTTGCTTCGACCAGTACCACGGTTTTCTCAGCCTTGGCCCGACGAAGAGCTGCGCGAATTACATACGCATTGGCACTACAGCAGGAATAGATACCCTTTTCGCGGGCACTTTCTCTATTATGTAGCAGTACAGAAATTGGATTCTGTGTATTCGTTTTCATGCTATTCATCCTTCCTTTCCGATAAACGAAGCGCCCAGCGGGAATGGCCGCCGGGCGCTCCTTTGGCGCTAGGAACAAATTGGGAGAAGAGAAAAATGACGATTACTTATTCTGGTTTGCCTTGCGGGCTGACAGCTCAGCCATGATTTCCGCATGGCGCTTTTCTGTCAGCTTGTAGAAGAATATGGGAACAACAGCCAGGATCATAACAATAGCAGACCCCATAGAGAAAACAAAATGGAAAGAGTTAAGAACCACGGGAGCCTGTTCGGCAGCCTGAGGAACCATGCCGGTAACAGCAATCACGACAGCAATAATCAGACTGGATGCTGCACCGACGCACTTGGTCACAAAGCAGCGAGTAGAGGTGATCATTGCCTCGTTGCGCTGACCAGTCTTCCATTCACCGTATTCAATCGTATCTGCCAACATTGCGTTGACACAGACGATAGCGGCACCCATGCTGATATTGGAGATAGCGGCAGTGATGAAGATAATCGTCAGGTTGCTCCATCCAGCAAAATAAAGGACGGCATTGGACAGCGTATAGATGATGGCAATAGCAAACATACTATTGCGCTTACCAAGGATCTTAGAACCGAAGATAAAGCATATGGACCCAAGGACCATACCAGCCAGCGTAATCAAACTCATCACAGATGCCAATTGAATGGCACCCAGATTATATACGCAATAGTAGTAATTGCAGAAGCCTCTCAGCGTCATTGCCATCAGGCACGCAATGTTGGACAGCTGAACACACAGCAACGGCTGATTCGTAAAAATGTTCTTGAATGCCAGTCTAAGACTAAACTTCTGGGTGTCATCCGGTACAACATGCTCTTTGACAGTTTTGAAACTGATTAAGTACATTGTTGCAGAAAACACAGCAACGACCGCTGCAATAATAAAATAGGATGTCCACTCAAACTCTCCCAAAAGGCCCAGGCCTAAAGGAAGAATAAAACCAATAAGCCCTGCCATAGCATTAGAGGCGGTAGTTGTTGTACCAATGATGCTGGACCGTTCCTCTGTATTACTGGTCATTGCTGCCGGTAATGACCAAAATGGAATATCTACAGCAGTAAAGGCAACGCTACCAGTCAACAAATACATTACAGCAGCAAAAATGCACATTCCAGTCATGCCAATGGGCAATTTTAGGAAACTAAGTGCCATCAGCAAGCAAAAAATAGGGCCAGCGCGTAAAATCCAAGGTCTAAAGCGTCCAAATCTACTTCTTGTACGGTCGGCAATGACGCCCATTGTAACGTCTGTAAAGGCATCAAACACCCGAGAAACCGTAGTCAATCCTCCAATAAACAGTGGAGGGAGCATTAAAATGTCCGTTAAAAACGGCATCATCCATGTATTCCAAAGATTATATGCTGCGTCATGACCCAGAACACCAATTGCATGGCCGATTTGCTCTTTTTTTGTACACATTTTCGGCTCTTCTGCTTTGGACACAGCCTTCGCCTCGGTCGACATAATTTCACCTCGCGTTTACTTTCCTATATCGCTTTTCAGGTATACTGCGGCAGCCAATCCCCGTGGGCATCAATCAGGTCATCTACCATCGCGCAGATATCATCAATGCTCAGCTCAGCTGAAGCATGAGGGTCCAACATAGCTGCCTGGTAAATATAATCTTTTTTCTTGCTGAGTGCTGCATCAACGGTAAGCTGATGCACACCAATCTGATGCATATTCAATGCCGCCAACTGGTGAGGCAACGCACCAATATGACACGGCTGGATACCGCCCTCATTCGCTATACAGGTGACCTCAACGCAGCAATCAGAGGGCAAGTTATCAATAAGCCCTGTGTTCATCACATTCCCCGCAAAGGAAAACGGCTTCCCGGTTTCTAAGGCTTCGATAATGCCCGCCGCATACTCGTGAGACTTGGTATGCTTGAGATCTGCGTTGTGAACCAACTGCTCCGCCGTATCTTTCCATTGCTCCAGTTGAATCACGCAACGGCGAGGATATTCATCCAAGGGGATATTGAACTTTTTAATCAGCTCAGGATAGTTTTTCTTGATAAAGTAAGGGTAATATTCAGAGCTGTGCTCACTGGACTCTGTGATGTAATAACCAAAGCGCTTCATCATCTCAAAACGGACCATATCATCATTATTACTGGGGGAAAAGTCTCCTTCTACCGCTGGAATTTGTGGGAAATTCTTGCGGTATTCTGCCATGATATCAATAATAGGTCCTTCAGCAGCGCGCTTTTTTATCTCAGGGTAGTAGTCCTTGCCGTTGCGTGTGATCTCAAGCAGCCACGCCATGTGGTTTATTCCCGCAATACGATAATTCAGTCCATCCTGCGGTAATCCCAAACGGCCCAGCAGCATGGGAACGCACTCCTGATGAGAGTGACAAAGTCCAATCGTCTTGATATTCGTCGCCCGGTTCATTGCCAAGGTCAGAATTGACATAGGGTTTGTGTAATTGATAAACAGCGCATCAGAGCAAACCTGGTCCATATCTTTTGCAAAGTCCAACATTACCGGGATTGTTCGGAGCGCCCGGAAAATACCACCGATACCATTGGTATCGCCGATGGTCTGCTGCAGTCCATACTTCTTGGGAATTTCAAAATCAGTGATGGTACAAGGATCATAGCCGCCCACCTGAATGGCATTGCAGACATACTTTGCACCTCGAAGTGCTTCTATCCGATCAGTGTACTTAACGATCTTTGCCTTGCTCCCGTTGGAGTTTCGGTTGATATTAGAGAGCATTATAAAGGACTCTTCCAACCGCTGCTCGTCAATATCGTACAGCGCATATTCCCATTCCCGCAAGCAGTCCGTCATCATGCAGTCACCCAGCACATTTTTGGCGAAGACGCTACTACCTGCGCCAAGGAAGGTAATTTTATTCATGGAATTTATCTCCTGTTTCATTGAAATTATAGTGCAACTGCGAAATAATCAATATCAATTATTGGGGAATCGCAGAAGACTCTGATTGTATGTGTACCAGTGGACAATCCTGTTTTCTCAAAAAGAAGAATTTTTGCGTTCATATGTCCATTCAAGTCAACGGTTCCAACTAGTGTATCGTCCAGATATACAGACGCAACTCCAAAATTCATGTCGTTCTGACCATACCAACGAATACCACTTCCAGTAAAAGTATACTCGACATATGCACCGGGCTGATCGGTATACTTCGCAGCACCCCCGCTAAATGCTGCATTTGAATCATCAATCCAATTTTCGGAGTACACAATAGAATTCGAGGTTTCTTCTACAACCGTATAGTCTGAATCCGGAATTACTGTGGTAGCCAGGTTCTTTTACCAGCGGGGAAGCAGGATCACTTGCTGCAAATGCCAAGGTTGGAATCAGCTGTGCAACAACCAAGGTACTCAGTATCAAAGAAGCAACTCGTTTCAGATTCCTGCGCATTTTGTCTTACCTCCTCTTTAATCATTTCAATTCATCTTGACATGGTTCCACATAAAAGGGATTTCTTACAGCGCCCTTCCTTATTATGAAATCAATCAACCCAAACCAGGTAGCCAGCCCGTTGTTCGGGAATGCCATATTTATAGAGAAATGTAAGGATTCAACCCCTGGGGCTTGTCTGGGTTACCGCCCAGGGCAATGGACTTCAAGAGTGACGTCATCTGTGCCAAATAGATGAACGGAATGCCCCAAGCTGCAAAATGCTCAATGCCGTCGATTTGAATGTGCGCAGTAGCACCGTATTTGTTTTCGGGCTTGTTAGAGACAGTGATGACTGTGCCGCCATGCCCGATTACATCCCGTACCATAGCAGCCTGCAAATCTTCCTCTGCCGGGTTAAGCAACATCATAGTCAAAGTTTTCTCACCGCTAACGACGATGGGGCCATGCCGATAATCCAATAGGTGGAAATACCGGCCAGTCAACATTGCAATTTCGGTAAAGGCAAGGGCACCCTCCTCAGCAATACCACAAACAGGTCCATCCGCCAGCACCACAACATTATTCCAGTCACGCGCCGCGATGTCCTCCAGCACATGCCGATTTTTCAAATGGAAAGCATTACTTTTCTCACCAGCAGCCAAAACGCTATTATAAAGGGTATTATCCTTGGCATACTTTGCTACCAACAGCAATGCGGCTGCATAGAGATTGCTGACTGTGCGAGTTTGGCAAACACTATCATCGTGAATCCACGGAAGAACAATATCCAACTCACTCATTGGGGAGAGATCATTTTCCTCCTTGGCCGTGACGGAAATAACCGGACAACCGAACATTTCCTTAACATGCTTCACAGCCCGAACCATCTCTGTGGTAAGTCCAGATCGGGACAGGGCAATCACAATGCTATCGCGCACAGTTTCAGTCCAAAATTGGGGTTCTACAATGTAGTCACCAGCCGGTACTGCGCTGGCAGTGGTATTATCGATTGACGAAAGGAGCGTTGCCACACTCTTGGCAAGCATATAACTGGATCCACAGCCAAATACAACAAATTTCCTTTGGACATGGTTAGAAAAGAAGTTCTCGATTAGCTCATTGTTGTTAGAGAAATAGTGGAACGTTCTGTTTAGAGCCTGCGGGGTATCCAAAATCTCAGCTTCGGTCAAAAACATAAAGTATATCCTCCTAAATTATCGAAAGTGCCTTATTGCCAACAAAAGAGCGCCATGAATTGCATTTCCTTTAGGTGGCTGGAGATTGCAATGATGGGCAGCAATTTCCTTTTCAAACGGTTTTAAAATCAAATCGCCTGTTTGAAATAATCCTCCTGAGTAAGAGACTTTGGTGTTTTCTGAAAATACCAGTTCTTTTCGCAGAGCACCAACCAACATAGCAAGCTCATGCGCTGCCCGCTCGTACAGATTGCAGGCAGTTACATCGCCCATCTGCGCTGCCTTATAGGCATAGATTTGAAATGCAGCAACTCGATCCCGGTATGGAGCCAGTTCATTTATCACCTGATCAATGAACTGGACATCTTCTAATAGTTGACACTCATTTTTCACGATTTCATAAAGCGGACCTTTAGGAATCCGCCCATCGGCTTGTTTGGTAAACAGGCTCATTGCTTCGCGGCCAATCCAATAACATGACCCCTCGTCACCAAAAAATTCATTCCAGCCACCACATCGTGCAGAATGTCCATCTTCACCTATCCCATAGCCGATAGAACCAGTACCTGCCACAATGTGTATACCTGGCTCGCACTCCAGTGCACCAGCCCATCCCACTTCCACATCGTTAACAACATGGATTGGAAGTGGGGACAAGCGTTTTTGGAGTCTATCTACCATGAAATGGTCATATTCCATACTTTCGCCATAACACGGTACACCCAGACAACATCCAGCACAGTTTTCTAAGGCAATACCGGCTTCATCCAGGCATGAAAAAACCCCTTCAACTATGGTGTCTACTGCTTTTTCTACTCCAACAGCCTGATAAGAACAACCAGAACGTCGAGTTTCAACCTTCGGGATAGCATTATCTGCTGATACCGCAATAGCTGTTTTCGTTCCGCCTCCATCAACACCAATATACCAACTCTTCATGGCAGTTCCTCCGCTTAAATCTGTATCACGTCTAAGGTTGGCCAAGCTTGTTTGTATTATATATTTTTTCTTTCTAATCTTCCATAATTTTGACCATTTAGAACAAAACCAAGAGTTGTTCAGAGTCAACAGAGAACAAATAATGGTATTTGTCCTAAATTACTAATAGAAGTAAAAAAACTGGTTTTCTAATTAGCATTATGATAAACTAAATATAAACAAATTTCTTTTCCAACCAAAAGTCCAATGGTATTAAGTCAAGAGTGTGATTCGCGGAAATAACAGGAAAACCCGCCATAGAAAAGCTATGTGAACAGCAAAAAGACAACACAACCCCAAGCCCTGCCTCTGAGGAATTTTGAAACAGGGCTTATGGGCCAGAGCAGCAAGCAAAATATTTAGCCCTCCGGCGGGATATACAGGCGGTTGTCCTTCAGCAGTCGAAAGACCAACCGAACCAGTTTTCTGGCAGTTAGTACGAGTGCGCGCTTGTGCTGGAACTTGTTGACCTCTTTAAATTTGAGGTCGTAGTAGCGCCTGAACTCGGAGTCGCATCTTCTCACAGAGTTGGCAGCTTCCAGCAGGTAGTAGCGGAGATAGCGGTTGCCGGATTTAATCATTTGGGAGTGTTCGGCTTCAAATCCACCGGACTGGTTTTTATGCCAGACAAGACCAGCAAACTTGGCGACAGAGGCTTGAGAGTTGAAACGGTGGATGTCGCCGATCTCAGCGATGATACCTGCGGAGTAGACCTTCCCAATGCCTGGAATAGAGGTTAGTGTATTTGGGATAATCTCAAACTGCTGTTCAATGGCCTTATCCAGAACCTTGACCTGTTCCTTCAGTGCCCGCATGGAGGCGATAGAAACAGACATTGCCTGGTTCACAGTGTCGTTCACAGTCTTAGGTAGACGGTAAGAACCTTTGGCCGCAGTCTGTATCGCTTTCGCGACAACATCTGGGTCGGCAAATCTGCCTCGGCCTGTTTTAGCAATAAATGCAGTCAGCTCATCCAGATCAGCATTTGCCAGGTCATCTACGGTCTCAAAGTGTTCCATGAGAGCGATGGTTGTAGCGCTGGTATTAGGAATATTCTTGTCCTGGGCCATGCCGGAACATTTGAGAAACAGGTAATTGGCAAACCGTTGCTTTTCCCGGGTCAGGTTCTGAATCACATCGAATCTGGCCCTAGTGAGGGTTCTGAGCGCCTGGTAGCGATAGTCGTCCATATAGACCTCCTTGGCAATCCTGCCAAATCGAAGATGGTCGGCGATCACAAAGGCATCCACGAAATCATTCTTGGGTAGGTCTGGATAGGATTCCTTAAACTTTTTGACCTGTTTTGGGTTAAGCACATGGATCTTTCGCTGGAACCGGCCAAGACTTCCGTCTTCCCGAAGGGCATACACAAGGCTGTTCCCGTAGATGGAAGTAGCCTCCAGACCAATCACCACATCGTTGAGCCGCATAGAGCTGAGCGCTGACACAATTCTTTCTGATAACAGTTTAGCACCGCCCAGGTTATTCTGCACGGAAAAAATGGAATGCTTACTGCCGTCGGGATTCATCAAATAAGCCACATTACTCTTGCTGCTCACATCAATACCAACGAATAATGGATTCACAATTCTCACCTCCCCACATGGGAATTTCAGGCCAGCAGACTTTGAGATGCCCATGATAACCGGAGCGTCCGCAACCTCGCGTATCAGAATCATTCCGGAGAGAGCCAATGCGATATCCCTCACTGCTAAAAGGGCGACCTTATCTCCGGCAAACAGCCAATGAGTTTGCAGCTAACTTCCGGTCCAGGGGGACAGACTTTACTATGAAGCAGCCTTACGGCTCGACCAGGAGGATAAGAGCCTGACCCTGCTGTCCTACAGCTATTGTATCACGGGTATCTCAAAGCCTGCTGATACCCCATTTATTAACTTTGAAACTTATTATACGAGGAGGATTGTCATGGAAGATGGTTCCGCTCTGTATATCGAGGTTTCCAGGCAAATCAAGCGTGATATACAATTGGGCATATACCAGGAGAATACTCCTTTGCCTAAAGAAGATGCTTTGAGCACTCATTATGGAGTTGCCCGATCTACAATACACAGGGCTCTTGAAATTTTGAAAAAAGAAGATGTTATTTTTTCTGTTCAGGGCAATGGAACATATGTTAAGCCGTACCTATTTACTCAACAGTTATCTTCTTTTTATTCATTTACTGATACACTAAAAGGAAGCAATATCCTGATTCAAAACAAAATTGTTGACTGTGAAGTGGTTTCAGCTGATAAGTGGCTATCAAAGGAGACCGGATATCCAGCAGGAACAAAATTTCATAGATTGCTACGACTGCGATCAGCTAAAGCATACCCTCTAATGCTGGAAACAACCTATTTGCCACAGGCCCGTTTCTGGAAATTAGATACAGATATTCTTTCTAAGGGATCGTTATACGAATTTCTCCGTAATAGATATGACTTCCATGCTGATCGTGCCACTGAAAAATTTCAACCTGTTATTCCTCGTCCAGAGGAAAGGACACTACTACATATTTCCTCGAACACGCCTTGTATGCTGTTGAAACGATATAGTTATGAAGGTGATGTACTGATTGAATATACCAAATCAATAGTTCGTGGTGATAAGTACGCATTCCGTATTGAATTGATAAAAGATATCGCCCATCCTCTATAGTTTTCAGGTTGCTACAATAAGCATAGAAGACTTGAGCATGTAAATGACACGATTTGCTTGCGCAGTAGATGGAGACCGCTTCATCTAAAATTGTGACATATTTCTGATATCCCAAAGGGGGCACCCGTCTTGCATTTGTCTTACTTTCGATGGCCGTACAACCATGCTATTCTACCTATGGCCGCAGAAAGGCCATAGGTAGAATATTTCCCATCCATTTGCAACACTTGTTGTGCTCAATACAGTGGGGTGCCGTACCCATAAATCTCATAGTACCCAATGGCGTACTGGCGTTCCCGGCAGGCATTGCCTGATTTGCCCTCCACGGTGTAGACGATCCCGCCATCCACCTGTTCCACAATGCCCACATGGTCCGCCGCTCCGTCCTGGCCTTCGTCCTCATCATCCCAATCGAAAAAGATCAGGTCGCCGGGACGTGGTTCATAGCTGCGGTCCTGCCACAGTCCTCTCTCCCGGAACCACTGGATGCCGATGGAGCAGCTTGCGAATCTGGGGATGACGCCGGTGTCCAGATAGCCGCACTCGTTGGCGCACCAGGAAACAAAGCAGGCGCACCAATCCACCCGGCTCTCGAAGCCATACCAGGACCAATAAGGCCGACCGCCTACATTGTCGAGCTGGGAGAGGGCCACCGTTACGATCTCCCCATCACCTGTTCCAATGCCGTATAGAACAGCACTCCACATACCGTTGCTTTCTTCAGCCAGTAACTCCGCAAGCATCTCTCGCTGGTCAGCGGTAAAATTGTAGATGTCTGCCATCTCATCCGCGGTTTTGTGGGTCACGGTAATATTAAGGGTCGTGGCCGTTACCTCTACTTCTTCCACAATGATATTGCCCTTTCCGTCATCTGTTTCCACGGTTTGGGTAGTAGTCGCCGTTTCTGTCCGGTGGCTGATCTCGTTCATGGCCCAAAATATCTCTTTCAGGAGTTCTTTTTTCCCATCATCCATTGTGGCGACTTCCTGGGGATTGTCTAGGTCGGTGGTAGTTTTCACGGCATAGACGGCCAACACTTCGAGCCAGACAGCACGGGAGCCGGACAGTTCCAGGCGGTCATGGGCGGCGTTGCTCTCGATTTCTTCCAGCTTGCTCTCGTATTCCAAGTTGATTTCCCGAACAACGGTAGGCATGGTCTGGCCCGTGCCGCTGTCCTCACCAGAAAAGAAAATACCAAAGGGAGAGGCGACGATCAGGCCAATCAAGCAGATCACCACAATGGCAAGGATGGCAACCCATCCTCCAGCGGCGATAGCGGTCACCAGCGCCTTAATGGACGCAAGCAGGGCTTTTGCCGCAGCGGATGCGCCTTTTGCAGCGGCTTTTGCGGTGGTGGCGGTGGCCTTTCCTGTGACGCGGGCGGCCTGAGCGGTCGCTCTCGCGGCTCTGGCTGTGGCCTGCGCCGTCTTTGCCGTATGGTCTGCTGTCTTGATGGCGGTTTTCGCCGTGCGTGGAGCAGTCTTGGCGGTATGCTGGGCAGTTTTTATCGTTTGTTGGGCACGTTTGATGGTGTTCTTCGTGCCCATGCCTGTGTCCTTTGCGGCCTGCCCCATAGCCTGGGCGGGCTGTTTTGCCGTTTTTACGGGGAGTTCCGCCTGCCGGGGCGCTTGTGTGGCGTTTGGGGTCTTGATCCGCGATGGCTGGTCAGACTGAACAGCCCGATCTCTAATTTGCCGTTTCCGCTCGACCTGTTTCTTGGAAGAGGCCCGACCTCTCTCCACATAAGGGCTTGTGGTATCCGTTAGGCTCTCTATGCCGGCCTGGGTGGGTGGACGCTCCACCATGCGCTTATGCTGCGGAAGGCGCTGGTGTTCTGGGGCCGTCCCTCCGTTTCGCTGCGGAATGTGACCATCCGGGGCTATACCCTGGGCCGGTCCAGGGGCGTGGGACTGTTCAGCGGGGGCCGTATTCTCATGACGCTTTTCTGCCGCCCGCTTTTCCCGCTGTCGCTGAAACAGTTTCCAGCCCTGCTGCACCGTCGTTTTTGCGCCAGACACCGCCACATTCGCCGCGTCGTGGGCAAGATCATCGGCGGCAAGTTCTGTCTTGTCCACGGCATATTCGCTGGGGGTAGCGTCCGTCATAGACCAGCAGATCGTCCTTGAATACCGGCTCTGCGTCATGGACGGTCAGCCCTGCGGGAAAACAGCAGTTTGCAGTCTTGATGTTGCCGTAGCCATTGTCTATCCCGATGATCTTCATGCCCTGATGGTCTTTCACCGGCTCCATTCCTCCTTCCTCTTTGCCTGCCCCAACCTCCGCTGGAGCAGCAGATCGTTTACATCCTTTCCGCTGGGTGGCGGCCTGTCCAATACCTCGTATCTGTTCCCCAGGCCAGCCATGATGCCGCATCCCGGCCCACCTCGTCATTGTCCAAGTGGAGGCAGAGCGTGTGGACGCCCGGATGGTCCTGAAGGTACTGGCTGAGAGCCATGGGGATGACAAACTCTTGTTTCTGCTCGAACCCCCCGCCCAGGGAGAGCATGGCGTCCTGCCGCCAGTCCCGGCCCTTCATTTTCAGCCGGGTGGCGTAGGACAACCCACAATCAAGGCAAGGAAGGTGTTGTAAAGATGAGCAGAACAGGGCCGGGTATTGTAACCGCTGCCGAGCTTGATACCTTGGCCCTCAGAGTAAGAGACCGGGAGTCGGGGGCCATGCTGGAGCTATGGGAGGCCGTGCGGCGGTTCGTGGTTATGTTGGCCCTCCGCCGTGCTGCCGCCCCAGGGTGCCGAACCACGGTGGAGGATCTAACGCAAGCGGGTTTCCTGGCCGTTATCACAACGGCAGATCGGTATGAGCCGGGGGCGGGGCACAGCTTCATACAGGCGCTGTTCTTCTCGCTGAGGAAAGCCTTTGCGGAGGAATCCGGGACCCGCTCCACGAAGCGGGACGCCCTGCAATATGCGGATAGCACAGAGACGGCGGCATACCGGGATGACCCAGGGGGGCCGACCGTGGGGGAGCTGCTGCCGGATGACGGCGCCGCCCTTGCTTTTATGGGGGTGGAATATGTGAACTTCCTGGACTATTGCCGCCGGGAGATCCAGGCAGCCCTGGACACGCTGCCGCCGGAGTATGCGGCGCTGCTGCGGCTGTATTACCTGGAGGGGAAGACACTGGAGGAGGCCGCCGCCCTTTGTGGATTGTCCAGTAAACAGGCTGCCAGTGAAGCAAAGTACCGGGCTTTGCAGCGGCTGGAGCACGGGAGACACCGGCGGGAGCTTCGGGATTGCCTGGTTGCCTTTGATGATTTCCGGGAATACCAGGAAGCCGCAAAGCGGGATACATGGGCAAAGACCGGTTTGAGCCGGACGGAGGCGGCCGCCCTGGTCAAGATCTGAAGGAGGGGATAGACATGGAACTTTACACAGCGGAAGATCTGAAGCAGATGGGAGAGACCTGGCAGTTGCTGGACCGTTTGGAGGAGATCAGGCCGGAACGGCGGCGGGAGCTGGTGGTTATGGTCCGGGCGCTGGCGGAGCTTGGCAGGGAAAACAGCGTTGTCCGGGAATACCTGGAGCAGCGGCTTGTGAGTGTGGCCCACTCCCTGCCGTCTGAGGTAGAGACCTTCCGGGCCTGTTACCTGGACGGAGGCCAGCGGGAGAGCGCCCGTAAGATTGGGCGGCGGCTGCACATGGATATATGCACCGTACACAGACACAACCGCCGGGTGATGGAAGCTCTTCTTGTTCATGTGTTCGGGATTTACGGCGTATTCCAGAACAGGGCCGGCCGAGGGGAGAACGGAGCATGAACCAGAGACGGCAAGCCTTCTGTGAAGCCTACCTTGCGAGCGGGAATGCCACGGAGGCGGCCAGGGAAGCCGGGTACAGCCCCCAGAGTGCCCGGAGCCAGGGGCAACGCCTGTTGACTTTTGCGGACGTGCAGAAATACCTTGCAGCACGCAACCAAGAGATTAGCGCCGCCAGCACCGCCCAGGTAGAGGAAATCCGCCAGTTCTGGACAGCCACCATGAGGGACCAGGGGGCCAAGACTGGGGGCCGGCTGAAAGCGTCCGAACTTCTAGCAAAGACCTATGGTGCCTTCCTGGATCGTGTGGAGGTTGACGCAGAGGTAAAGACCCGGGAGCTCATGGCCGGAATGACAGAGGAAGAACTCCGTGCACTCGCCCAGCTCGACGGGGAATGGTGACCACCTCCCCCAGCCTTTTCGGCACCTTGCCATATTCCGCCCAGCGTGATATGATGCCTATGCGAGTTAAGCCATTTGCAAATGTAAGTGCCAAGCAACGCCCCCGGACAGGCCGCCGCCTTCCGGGGGTATTTGCTGCCCATTTTGCACCGACATTGTAGGGAATGGAGAACCCGGAAGCGGAACGCCCCACAGGAGGCCGCAGAAACCGCCTACAAGCATTTTGCCAGTTGGAGGCAGGAAAAGGCCCACCTATGGAACATAGACCCGCTACGTAGCTTGTAGAAGCCAATACAGCAGAGAACAGAAAAAGGCCGGGGGAACAGCCCCCGGCCATATTGCTGTCTATTCAGAGAAAACCTTGCTCAGCTCCACGAAGCAGCCATCCAGCACATTGACTTTTGCCACATCCTCCCGCCCGTAGTCCTCACAGAGGCGAAGCAGCCCACCGCCATTCTGTAAGAACACCTGGACGGCCTTGTTTTCGGGATCAACAATCCAGTATTCCCGAACCCCGGCCCGCTGGTACAGATCCAGCTTCACAAGCCGGTCATGTCGCCGTGTGGAGGGAGAGAGGATTTCTACTACCAGATCAGGCGCACCCTTGCACCCGTGCTTATCTAATTTGTCGCCGTCACAGACCACGGACAAGTCAGGCTCGACCATCGTATCAACATCCCCCGGCTCGTCCCCGTCCTTCTCGAACAGGCGGACAGCAAAGGGGGCCGCATACACCCGGCACTTCTTGCCGTCCAAGAAATTAGCCATCTGCCGGAACAGCTCACCGCTGATTTCCTGGTGGATCCTGGACGGCGGGGCCATCATGAACGGTTCCCCATTGATGATTTCTATACGCTTCTCGCCTTCCCATGACAGGCAGTCGGCAAAAGTGTATCTCATGTTCTCCGCTGGTAATGCCATAAAATCACGCCTCCTTTTCCAGTTTGTCCCCAGCGGCTGGATTGATATCCAGCCGCAAGGATGCCTTATCCCGCTGTGTCTGAGTAACCACAGCCCGCTCCACAAATTGCTCCATGGTCTCCCCTGTAGCCTCTGCGGCCCTCTGTGCGGTCTCCAGTGTGTCAGGGGGTAAGGATACCACCCCGGCCCCTGTGGGCGTTTCTGCGGTCTTCAGCAGGTTCCCTGTGGTATCTGCCGCTCCGCTGCCGTCCCGCTCCATAGTTTCATCTATGGCCCGACCTATGAAGCCATTGAGAGACTCACCAGTTGGCTCTATATGTGTCCTGATTTCATCAAGACGGCCTTTAGGAAGCCGTATCAAGGTTTTATCGTAGGCTTTGGCTTCGTATTTGGCAACCGCCTTTTGCTGCGCCTTTGAAATTGCCATTGTGTGCGCCTCCTATTACAATATATTTGGACAGGAAAGCCGGGCAGCCAGTCCGGCTTTCCCTCCATCTCGTGCCTAAGCTACAATGAGAGGAGCAACTGGCTGACCATCGCCTCCTTGGGCTTCTATGTCCGCCGGAAAGACTGTCAGTCATCCTCTTGTTGCAGCGTTCGATTTGAGCAGGTTGAACCACCGGATGCCGGGGAGTTCGCGTCACACAATAGATTGAATCGGCAGCGAGAAAAGATGGATTCCGGTTGCAGAT
>CDTY01027923.1_pt1 | contig 87660 bp, 69 predicted proteins | sample 557731 | NCBI WGS metagenome assembly CDTY01 (sample SAMEA3182101, study PRJEB8094) | gut metagenome | biome: human; feature: gut; material: Stool; isolation source: human stool | place: Canada | collected 2013-02-12
GTGTAGCCTTCCTCGGCCTGGATATACAGTGCCCCGAAGGCCAGACGAGATGGAATGGCCACTTGGCCCTCACTGCTCTTGAAATGTTCCTGATACTCCCGGTCAATCTCTTTCCAAGGGAACTTCTTGCTGAGGATTACCCACCGGTTATCCTCACGCAATGTGACCCCAAAGGGCATCTCCATCTTAAGCTGGTCATAATCTTCGTGCCGATACATCTTCATCACCTGCAAACTTTTTCTTTCAAACTTCTGAATCCCTTTGCAGATATTTTACCGCATTACCCCTGTTTTTCCTAGTATTTTCAATGGTTTCCGAGCTTTTTCCCACTGTTCAGTAAGCCCTAATTAAATCGGGAGGCTAAGCAACGAAAGAACTGCTACGAGGGGTGTATGATCTGCATGTTCATACCGCTCCGGATGTGAGTCCGCGCAAATGTGACGATTTGGAACTGGCTCGCCGTCTGGAGAAAACCGGTATGGCAGGATGTGCGATCAAAAGCCACTTTGCCGATACTGCCGGCCGAGCGGCTGTGTTGAGATCCTTATTTCCCAAACTGGATATTGTGGGAGGGATTACGCTGAATCGTTCGGTGGGAGGAATCAATCCCCAGGCGGTGGAGCGCACTGCGCAGATGGGAGGAAAAATGCTCTGGTTCCCCACTTTGGAGGCCAGATCATACCAGCAGTACCGCCATAGCAATGATGGTATGGACGTGTCTCAATTTTTAAGTGTTTTTTCAGATGACGGGAATCTATTACCCGAGGTATATCAGGCATTAAAAATTGCTGCAGAGTATAACATGGTAGTGGGAACCGGTCACCTTAGTTCCCAGGAGGGACTGGCAGTAGTTCGTGCTGCTCGGGAGTGCGGTGTGGAGCATGTAGTGTTAACCCATGCGGATAATCCGGCGAATGAATACTCTCTGGAGGAGCAGTATCAGGCGGTACAGGAAGGGGCTATGGTGGAACACTGTTATTTCACCAGCTATTATCAGAGAACGCCTATAGAAGTAATTGCCCAGCAGATCCAACATGTGGGCTGTAAGTCTGTGGTGCTGAGTACTGATTTTGGGCAGGTCAATTCCCCGTATAGTGATGAAGGAATGCTGGAGTATATGCAGTGTTTGTTGCAGTGCAGCATCTCTGAAGAAGACCTGTTTCAAATGGTCTGCGCGAACCCACGTAGTCTGCTTCAATCGTAAAATTTAGCCTAATAAAAAACAAACAGCCTGGAGAGAAGCAATTTGCTTCTTTCCAGGCTGCTTTTTTGTCCAATCAATAGGGAAAAGTTGAACTAAGTTATACCACTTCGGTAAAGCCCTTGAAACCAAGACCAAGCACTTCCGAAGTCTCGTTTGCCATGACAAAAGCGCTGGGGTCACACTGGCCGATGATGCGTTTCAAACGGACAAATTCCGATTTGCGCACAGTACAAAGTACGACATCTATGGGATTACCGCTGTATGCGCCCTTGGCGGGCAGAATGGTAGCGGTGCGTTCCAGCTCCTGAATCACTCGGTCGGCAATTTCCTGGGGATGCTTGGTGACAATGATAGCTTGGCTGCCTGCATCGCTGCCATAGAGGATCATGTCGATGACCTTGGTCTGAACATAGACACTGATCAGACCAAACAGTCCTGCGTCCACATCTTGAAAAACAAAAATAGACATGACCAGGATGATTCCTTCGATGATCATCAGAGCATGGCCGATGGAGTAGTGGGGAAACTTTTTTTGCAGAAGATATCCGGCGATGTCCGTGCCGCCAGTGGTAAAGCCGGCAAGAAAAATGAAGGCCATGCCGACGCCTACGACAATTCCTCCGTAAACGCTGCTCAGCAGACGGTCACCGGCGTACTGGGGACAGATGGGGGTGACGATAAAGTCCAGAATAATGGTGACCAGAACTGTGGCAATGGCAGTGCGTACGGTAAACTGTCGGCTGAGATAAAACCACGCCAACACCAGCAAAGGAAGGTTGATCAGTAGGGTCAGTGTACCGATTGGCAGTGCGGTGAGGTGGTTGATCATCAGTGCAATACCTACCGCACCACCGGGCGCGATTTGGGCGGGAACCACAAAGTATTGGGTGCCTACACTATAAATAACAGCGCCAAGTACCACTAAAACAACACTTTTTATCCACTCTTTTTTCATGTAAGTGCTCCTAACCAGAGCAACCTTTCTTGCAAAACGAGCATGATCAGCGAATATCCATACCGGAAAGGCCGTATTCCCGAATCCGACGGCACAGCGTCTGACGTGGAATCTGGAGACTGCGGGCAGCCTGGGACACATTGCCTCCTGCTGCCTGCAATGCCTTGCGGATCAGGCCGCTTTCGTACTCCTGTACGGCTTGCCGAAGAGGCAAAACTGCGGCAGGATTCTGAGCTTTTTTGCTGGAATGCTCCAAAAAAGGATGGGGCGATGTGCTTAGCGGCTCCCTTAAATCTTTGACCTGGAGCACGTGCTCATGGGGAGATACGTGGCTCATAGCATACACGATTGTATGTTCCAGTTCCCGCAGGTTGCCTGGCCAGGAATAGGATTCCAGGTTTGAGATGAGCTCCCGGGAGACATATTCAATATTTTTGTGAAAGGTTGCGTTGTGTTTGTTGATATAGAAATTCAGAAAGGCTGGAATATCGGCCTTTCGTTCCCGCAGAGGAGGAATATGCACGGACATCATGCTCAGGCGGTAATAAATATCCTGGCGCAGTTGTCCCTGCTGAATGGCCTGCAGAGGGTCTGTGTTCATGGCGGCGATGACCTTCACATCCACACAAACAGTCTCTTTGCCGCCCAGCCGCCGGAAACGGCCGTCCTGAAGTACCCGCAGAAGCTTGGACTGCAGCTGGATAGGCATGGAGTTGATATCATCCAAAAACAGGGTTCCGCCATTGGCCAGCTCGAACAGTCCTTTGTTTTCTGCGGCGCCGGTAAAGGCGCCTTTGGCTGTACCGAACAGAATGCTCTCCAACAGGGTTTCCGGAAGGGCGGCGCAGTTTTGGGCGACAAAGGGCATGTCCCGACGAGGGCTGGCATTGTGGATGGCCTGTGCCACAACCTCTTTTCCGGTGCCTGTCTCGCCATAGATCATGACTGGAAGCTCGCAGGCAGCAACTACGGGAATATAATCCCGAATCTGCTGCATCTTTTCATCTTCGGCGATCATGGTTTCCAAAGAGAACATAGCGGAGTCCCGGTCGGTCAGTTTCTGGGTCTCTCCCTGAGAAAAATCTGCTGGGGTCAAACGAATGGGACTGAAATCCGGGTGCGTCTCAGGCTCTCGCTCCTGGGTAGATAGGTCGATGGCACCAACGATGCGGTCGCCCCACTTAATGGGAATCGACAGCGAAGTAATGCGGATCCCTTCCCGCCCTTTGGTCTTCAGATATTGGTTTTCCACATAGACGGGAACACCGCGTTCCATCGCTTTGATGGTGGTGCTGGTCTCAGGATCCAGGTTTTCATAGACGTCCAGAAAGTGTTTGCCTACCAGTTCATCGGCCTGTTCTCCGGCGCGAAATTTGTCATTGAATTTTGCGGTAAACAGGATTTCCCCCTCCAGATTGATGATGGTGATCCCGTCAATATAGCCTTTGCCGTGAAATAGTTCCTGTAAAAATTCCACTGCAATACACCTCTTTTCGTCAAGTTTCTGCTGATATTATGGTAGCAGAATGACGGAAAAAGGGCAACTGTCTTACAGCTCTCCTTCGCCGGGACGATTGAGCGGCAGCTTGATCCACCACCACTTGAAGAGGTGATTCACAATGATACAGGCGGCAAAAATGCCTACATAGAGAGCAACAAACTGCCAGTGCTGTCCGTTCATCAACATGATCGGTCCCATAGACCAGGCAAACATCTCAATTGGAGTGGTAAAGGGAGCGGCAAAAGCGGTGTCGTTAAGGGTCTTGGACTTGTTCTCCGGGTCTACGATTCGCAGCAGAATGAAACCGATGGCGAACACGCCGGTGGAGTAGCCCCAGACAAAGATGGAGCGCTCAAACCAGCTGCCCTTGTTCATAGCAGGGCCAAAATACATCAAGGTCAGTACCACGATGATGATACCAAAGATCAGCAGCATGGCCAGGGGGACCGCATACTTTACGATGACCGAAATCTTGATGGATGCAATGCCGAAAAATACCAGATAGTCGGTAGCGGTACCGGAGATACGGCTGATTACATTTTCATCGATATAGTGGCTGACTTTCGTGTTGCGGAAAAAAAGGAACATGGCAATTGCCACCAGGAAGGCCAGAAGGTAAGAGGGGAGATCCAGTCCGGTGGTATTCAAAATCCACTTGTTGAGCAGCAGGCCTGCACCGGATGCCACCAGCAGCAGTGCCAGGTGCCAGGCCAGCGGGTCCAGTACCACAGAGGACACCGTCTCACGGCCCATAATGGCCCGTCGGCTCTCGTCTTTGACCAAGCCGGTTTTGAGGTCGCCAGAGATATATTGGAAACTCTGAATATACTTGGTCCAGCCCCGCTTGGTGCCGATCTTGATGAAGAACAGGCCGCCGAAAATACCGGCCAGGATGCCCACAGTAGCGCAGGTCATACCAATATCGGTGGCGTCGGTGAAGCCCAGGTTGTTCAGGGTGGAGCCTACCGCAGCTGCGGTACCGTGGCCGCCGGAGAAACCGGCTGCCAGAAGCAGACCGAAGCTGTAGTTGATCTCCGGGAACAGGCGGGAGATCACCAGAATGGAGAACAGGGGGACCAGACCAAACTGGATCACCTGAGCCAACACTTTATAAGAAAAGTAGGAGCCGATACGGTCGACTTCCGCTTTAAATTCCTTCTTTGAAAACGTGAAACCATTTACACCGACTGCGGCGAAGATAAGGATAATAAGCATACCGGGGTAGTCGCCGATGGAATCGGAGAAGGGGAGTACATTGAGCCCCTGACTGCCCAGTGCCAATGCCATAAAGCCGGCGATCATGCTGGCGGGAACAAAAAACTTCTGAACAAAGCCAACTTTCGCTCGAATCAGCTGGCCAAACACGATAAACAGGGAGGCGATGGCAAAATCAAGCAAGAAATCATTTACGCTCATAAGGTACCTCCTAAGTATTAGATTGGGGGAAATTCCTCCTCCGGCGGACAGCGCCGCCGGAGGAGGATGAAATCAGCGCTGGATAAAGTTGTTGGAGCGGGTTCCGGTAGCGGGGGGAGCAAAGTCCAGCTTCTGGTCTGCGATCTCCAGAATGTCCTCCGGACGGATCCAGGGACGGCCCTGAATGGCGCTGGTCTCCTCGTGGGTGAGATAGCCCTTATAAGCGGTCAGGCTGCGGCGCAGGAAGCCGTCCTTGACGCAGGCAGCAGCAACACCGTTGTTCAGGATGGAGCGGAAATGGGGTAGCATGGAGGCTGCATAGGCAATGGAGGTGGACTGGGCGATGGCGCCGGGAATGTTGCTGACGCAGTAGTGGACGACGCCCTCCTCGATGTAGCGGGGGTCGGCGTGGGTGGTCTCATGGAAGGTCTCAATGGCGCCCACGTCGTTGCTGATATCTACGATAACAGAGCCCTTTTCCATGGAACGAACCATCTCGCGGTCGATCATAAATTCCTTGGCGTCCTTGGGCCAGCGCACGCAGTTATACACGACATCGATTTCGGGCAGCAGCTTTTTCAGGTTGTAACGGTTGGAGATCTGGGTGTTGACCTCCTCGTTGAACTGCTTACCGATGTCACGCAGGGTGCCGATGTTGATGTCCATCACGGTCACCCAGGCGCCCAGAGCATGGAGAACGGTAGTCACGGCACGGCCCACGGTGCCGCCGCCAATGACCAGAGCCTTGATGCCGGGAGCGCCGCCCAGGCCGTTGACAAACTTGCCCTTGCCGCCGTGAATGGACTGCAGGGACTCCAGACCCATCAATGCACCCTGCTTGCCGGCGGCTTCGCAGTTGGGGGAACCATAACGGTGGGCATCCTCAGCGGTGAAGGCAATGCATTTGCTGTCCAGTAGGGCCTGTACCTCCTGGGGATGGGCGGCGGGATGGATACAGGTGAGAACGATCTGATTTTCCCGCAGCAGGGGGAACTCACAGGGCTCCAGCTCTTTGACCTTGGTCACCAGGTCACAGGTGGCATAGATCTCCTCCATGGTATCCACCAGCTTGGCGCCCTCCTGGGCATACTGCTCGTCGGCAAAGCCAGCACCCAGACCGGCTCCACGCTGTACATATACTTCATGTCCGTCGCTGACAATGGCCTCCACCTCGGCGGGGGTGACGATGGTACGGAACTCGCCGTTCTTAATATCTTTCAGCAAACCAAACTTCATAATTGACGCCTCCAAATTTTTGTTTTGTGGTCCTGAGCCCTTGAGACGGACTCTGTTTGTTGGTTCTGGTCAATATATACTGCAAGTTTGGTGCCAACTTTTAATTTTTATTTTCAGTGCTATTTTTTTCCTATATTTCGCGCTTTTTATATCTTTCTTCAAAAAAATTTGTAGTATGCTCATTTTTGAGTATACGCTATCATCATTTTCGGTCATGTGCTCATTTTTGAGCGAAACATCAGATAAAGAAACAGCTGAATGAAGTGTTCGGAGGTCCTGGGATGGCCAAGTGCCCGATTGACGGCATGCAGATGCCCGATAACGGGCATCTATTTTTTGCGAGTCGCTCAAAAAGTTCATATTAGACATGAAACAATTGAATTTCAAGTACATTTTTGGCAAGAAAAAAGTTGGTATGGTATTTGCAGATAATATAATTCGTCGCCGCGAAACTCTGCGGCAAATGATAGAGAAAGGATCGATTTCTATGGACACGCGCTTGGATTTTTTGTTTCTGACTGAGGAAGAGGCCGTTCAGGCTGGAGCTAAGGATGTGGCAAGCTGTATTGATGTCATGGACGAGATGTTTCACCTGTTGGGTCAAGGGGATTACTTGATGGGAACTCCAAACCAGAATGCCCATGGAATTAAGATTTATTTCCCCAAGCAGACGCCGTTCCCCAATATGCCGGTAAAAGGTCCAGACCGCCGTTTTATGGCGCTGGTAGCTTACTTAGGAGGCCGGTTTAATGTGTGCGGCGAAAAATGGTATGGCTCTAATATAGCGAACCGGGACAGAGGGCTGCCTCGGTCCATTCTGACCACCCTGCTGAACGACCCTGACACCGGCGCGCCGATTGCATTCCTCTCTGCCAATGCCCTGAGTGCTACACGTACCGGCGCAATCCCGGCGGTGGGTGCGAAATATCTGGCGAAAAAAGAGGCGAAAACTGTGGCGCTGATCGGCGCTGGTGTGATTGGTCGGGCCTGCCTGAATGCCCTGTTGGTAGTACTGAAAGAGGCGGAGCAGATCAAAGTGTATGATCTCAACCAAGAAGCGGCGCAGGAGTACTGCCGTGAGTTGACCCAGGAATACGGGATTCCTGCCCGGGCAGTAGGAAGTGTGGAAGAGGCCGTGCGGGATAGCGATGTGATCAATGTGGCCACCGCCGGCGCGGTTTCTCCCCAGATTGAGGATGAATGGCTGAAGGACGGCGTTCTGCTTACCCTGCCTGCCAGCGCCGGCCTGAGTGAGAATACCATGCAGACGTCCACCATCGTCGTGGATAACTGGAAGATGTATGAGGCATATGCCCAGGAACTGCGGGACATGCCTGGCGGATTCTCAGCAAACCTGAGCGGTATCTGCGGTTATCTGATGGACTTGGTTTACTCGGGAAAGCTCAATCAGGAAGACGTCATCAACTTGGGAGACGTTATTGCCGGCAATCGTCCCGGACGCGTCAGCCAATCTCAGCGCATTATTTTCATCATGGACGGCATGGCGGTTGAGGACTTGGCCTGGGGCTATACCGTTTATGAAAACGCCTGTAAAATGGGCATCGGAACCAAGCTGAATCTTTGGGAGCGCGGGAAATAACCGCAGCCCATTTCATAAGGAGGATTTGTTATGTCAGTAAATGACTTTCTGGTGGACTTTGCCATAGCCTCTGTATTTATTATGCTCGGACAGCTGATCCGTGCAAAAGTGGGATTTGTACAGCGCTTCTTTATTCCTGCCAGTATGCTGGCAGGATTTCTGGGGCTGGCAGTACGCTATCTTCTCCCCGGTTTTCTTCCCATGTCCGACTCCATCGGGTCCTACCCCACCATGCTTATCATGGTCATTTTCGCATCGGTAGGCATCAACGGCTTTACGATGAACAAGGGCGGGTCTAAGGGCGATGTTGCCCGCATGACGTCCTATCTCTCATATAAAATGGTGGCTCAGGTCATCCAGTATGGTTTGGTGCCTGCCTTCTCCATCCTGGTGATCTCCCGGCTCTGGCCCCAGATCAACTACGGCTTTGGCCTTCTGCTGGCAGCTGGTTTCTCCGGCGGCCACGGTACCGCAGCTGCGGTAGGCAGCAGCTTTGCCAACATGGGATTTACTGATGCTCTGGACATTGGTCAGACCTGTGCCACGGTGGGCATTCTTGCTGGTGTGTTTGGCGGCATGTTCTTCATTAAACTTGGTACCAAAAGAGGGTGGACCAAGTATATCAAGGACTTTTCCTACCTGTCCGGCGATCTGAAGACCGGTCTGGTTCCCTCTTCCAACCGGATCAGCCTGGGCAAAGCCACCACCTCCTCTGTGGTGCTGGACCCGCTGGCCTGGCACTTTGCCATTCTGCTGGTTGCCGCAGGTGCAGGCCGGCTGCTCTATAAGTTCTTCTACGACACCTTTGCCTTTGACGGGCCTTCTTATCTCTATTCTTTCCTGGTTGCCCTGCTTATGTTTGCCATCTTTAAAAAGACCGGTGTGGATGACTACATTGATCATGAGGTGACCAACCGCATCTCCGGAACCTGTACGGATTATCTGGTGTTCTTTGGTATCGCATCCATTGATCTGGGGATCGTAGTCAAATATGCCATGCCTCTGCTACTGTTGCTGCTGTTTGGTATCTTCATTGTGGTGCTGACGCTGATGTACTTCGGACCTGCTATGAATAAGGGTAGCTGGTTTGAGCGTTCCCTCTTCGTGTTTGGCTATTCCACCGGTGTATTTGCCATTGGATTTATCCTGCTGCGCATTGTGGATCCGGAGAACAAATCCCTTACCTTGAACGATACCGCCTTTGCCTGTATCTTTACCACGTTCAGCGAGCTGTTTACCTGGTCTTTTGGTCCTATGATGCTGCTCAACGGCCAGCACTGGCTCTTTATCGGAATTCAGGTTGCTATTATGGCGGTATGTATCATTGTAAACTTGGTCATGAAGTGGTGGTGGATCAAGCTGCCTCTGAACCGGCCTGCGGTGGGAGAAGAGAACTGACGGCTGACACCATGTATTTAATGCCAATTTGCATCTTTTCTTGCTAAATTTTGCAGAATTTGATACCATCCCTATGCAGAAAGGATGTGAGCTGCATATGGAATTGTTGGATGGCCGACTGTTTCATAAAGGATATATTGACGGAATCACCATCTTGAATCTGGAAGGCGAAATTCTGTTCTCTGCCAAATTTAACAAGAAACTCTCCAATATGGAGGAATCTCAGCAGCTGGTAGGGCAGAAATTCCTGAGCGTGTACGAAAATATGACACCGCAAAACAGCACGCTCTACCGGGCCATGGAGCTTGGACGCCCCGTCTATGAGGAGGGGCAGAGGCTCAAACGCCATGGTAAGGATGCCATTACGATTACGGCCCTCTCCTTTCCCATTAAAAGTGGAGACCGTATCGTAGGAGCCATTGATCTGTCTACCCAGGACTCTGAGGAACCATGTGCCTGCGATGAAGACAAAATCAAGCTGAACAAAGAGGATTTCCGGCACAATCAGACTCAGAAGCTGACCCGTGATCCTTGTGCGTATGTTACATTTGATGACATTATTGCGGTCAATGAAAATATGCGGCAGATCAAGGAGTATATAAAAGTTGTGTCTTCCTGCGATCTTCCGGTGATGATTTATGGTGAAACCGGTACGGGAAAAGATGTATTCGCCCAGGCGATCCACAGCGAGAGCGCCCGCAGAGACAAGCCGTTCATTACCCAGAACTGTGCTGCAATTCCAGAGACATTGCTGGAGAGTGTACTGTTTGGAACCGCGAAAGGTGCCTTTACCGGTGCGGTGGAGAGCAAGGGATTGCTGGAACTGGCCGACGGAGGCACTCTGTTTCTGGACGAGCTGAACTCTATGCCGCTTTACCTGCAGTCCAAGCTGCTGCGTGTACTGCAAGGGGGCACATTCCGCAGCCTGGGATCGGCCAGCGAGAAGCACGTTGACGTCAAGATCATTGCTGCGCTTAATCAAGACCCTATCCAGGCTATTTCAAGCGGCCACTTGCGCCAGGACATCTATTACCGTCTGAGTATTATGTCCATCTCCATCCCGCCCCTCAGAGAACGTACCGAGGATATCCAGACCTTTGTGGAGTGCTTTATCCAGCGTCACAATCAGACGTTCCACAAAGACATTCATTATGTGTCCCAGGACCTGATCCAGCAGCTGAAAGCATACTCCTGGCCGGGGAATGTGCGGGAACTGGAGCATATCATTGTTTATGGGATGAGCATGGTTGCGCCGGGCGAAGATACACTTCGTTTCTGCCACATTGAAAAGCAGTTCCGTGCCCTTGCTCAGGCGCAGGCTGTGCCGGACAATCAAATTTTGTCCTGCTCCCTTCCTCAGGCAATGGATGCTTATGAGCGTACGTTGATTGAGAACGCATTGAAACAAGCCCAATGGAATATTTCTCACTGTGCAAAGCTTTTGGGAATTCCCAGACAAACGCTGCAGCGTAAGCTCCGACATTTTGAGTTGAGCCAGCCATAGTTTCCCCTTCATGCTCCAACGAGGCGCCCGGTATTCCGGGCGCCTCGTTTTGTGTCTTAGAGCATTTTACCTGTACGCTGCATAGTCATGCAGGTTAAGAATCTTTAAGATTCCCTACCGCAAATCGTTAAGCAGCGCCTGCTATGATAATTTCAACAGCAGAAAAAGCTGCTTAATCCAAAACGGCAGGTGATTCCCATTCGAAACGTGCTTCAATACCTGGAGCGGGCCGCGTCTTTGTCGCTGGAGCGGACTGCCTGTGTGGATGAGACACACAGCCTCAGCTACCAGGAACTGTGCCATATCAGCCGGGCGGTGGGCGCCGCCCTGTCTCAGCGCATCCGGCCCCGGCAGCCGGTGGCCATCTATATGGAAAAAGGCTGCGCCGCCCTGAGCGCCTTTTTTGGCGTGGTATACGCCGGCGGCTTCTACTCCTATTTTAACCCGGAACTGCCCGCGGCGCGGCTGCAGCAGATCCAATCCGTGCTGGGTGCATCCTGCGTGATCACCGATCAGGCCCACCGCAGTGTGATGGAAGAGATCTTCCCCGCCACCTCCATTCTGCTGGTGGAGGAGCTGATGATCAGCCAGGAGGATCAGTCCCGGTTGGCGGCAGTCCGCGCGGCGATGATCGACACCGATCCCCTCTATGTCAACTTTACTTCCGGCTCCACGGGGCTGCCCAAGGGAGTGCTGGTGAGCCACCGCTCGGTGCTGGATTTCATCGACGTCTTCACCGACACATTTTCCTTTACACAGACGGACCGCATCGGCAATCAGGCGCCCTTTGATTTTGATGTGTCGGTCAAGGATATCTATGGAGCCTTGAAGGCTCAGGCCACGCTGGTTATCATTCCCCGGCGGCTCTTTTCCCGGCCCAAGGAGCTGCTGGACTTTTTGTGTGAGCATAAGGTCACCACCCTCATCTGGGCGGTATCCGCCCTGTGCCTCATCAGCACCTTCCACGGTCTGGACTACCGCACCCCGGATACGGTGGGCAAGGTGCTCTTCAGCGGCGAGGTGATGCCGCTCAAGCATCTGAAAACCTGGATGGAGCACCTTCCCAAGGCTCAGTTTGTCAATCTCTATGGTCCCACCGAGATCACCTGCAACTGTGCCTACCACATCCTGGACCGGGAGTGGGACTACCAGGGCGGTATCCCCATCGGCCGCCCCTTCCCCAACGAGGAGGTCTTCCTTCTGGACGGAGAGGACCGGGAGATCCATGCGCCCGGTCAGGTGGGGGAGCTGTGCGTACGGGGTACGGCACTGGCCCTTGGCTACTACCGCTCGCCTCAGCAGACGGCGGCCGCCTTTGTGCCAGACCCCCGCAACCCCGCTTACCCCGAGCTCGTCTACCGCACCGGCGACCTGGGCCGATATACCGAGGACGGGGAATTTATGTATAGCGGCCGCAAGGACTTTCAGATCAAGCACCTGGGCCACCGGGTGGAGCTGGAGGAAATCGAGCGGGCCGTGTCCGCCCTGCCGGAGGTGGACCGCTGCTGCTGTGTCTACGAGGAGGAGCGGCAGAAAATCCACGCCTTCTATGTGGGCGAGGTAGAGGCGGCCCAGCTGCGCCGTCAAATCAAGGAGCAGCTCCCCTACTTCATGGTGCCCAGCACCCTGACGGCGGTGGAGAAGTTCCCGCTGACCAAAAATGGAAAGATCGACCGCAAAGAGCTGCTGAAAGGAGGCGGAAAGCGTGGATAAAACAGAACTTTTGGAGCTGACTCGGCGCTTTCCCACTCCCTTCTATCTCTTTGATGGGGAGGCGCTGGAGCGCCGGGTGGCCCACCTGCGGGAGGTCCTGCCCCGGGATACCGCCCTGTGCTATGCGGTGAAGGCCAACCCCTTCCTGGCCCGGGAGGTGAGCACTCTGGTGGAGCGGCTGGAGATCTGCTCCCCCGGGGAGTACGCCATCTGCCGCCAGCTTGGCCTGAAGCCGGAGCAGTATGTGATCTCCGGCGTATATAAGGACCCCCAGTGGATGGAGGAACTGGCCAGCCGGGAAGATGTGGAGAAGATGATCTGCACCGTGGAGTCCATGGCCCAGTACCACCTGTTGTGCCAGGTGGCCCGGAAGCACGGCCGGCAGCTGAAGCTGCTGCTGCGTCTGACCAGCGGCAGCCAGTTTGGACTGGAGCGGCAGGAAATCCACCAGATCCTGGCCCAGCCTGATCCCCAAATTGAGGTGCGGGGCATCCAGTATTTTTCCGGCACCCAAAAGACCTCGGTCAAGCGCCTGGGGCGGGAGCTGCGCATGCTGGAGGAGTTTCTCTCCTCTCTCCAGGACCAGTACGGTCCCATTCCGGAACTGGAGCTGGGGCCGGGCTTCCCGGTATCCTACTTTGCCGACGACGCGGAGCAGGATGAGGAGGTCCTCTTTCAGGCGGCCCAGCAGCTGGCCCAGCTGTCTTTTCCCGGAAAACTCACCCTGGAGCTGGGACGGAGCATCGCCGCTAGCTGCGGTACCTATGTGACACGGGTGGTGGATCGAAAGACCAACCAGAGCCAGAATTACGCCATTGTGGACGGCGGCATCCACCAGTTGGTCTACTTCGGCCAGAGCATGGCCATGCGCCGTCCCCAGGTGGAGCTTCTGCCATACCGGGATGGAGACGGGGTGGAAAACTGGAACATCTGCGGTTCCCTGTGTACCGTCAATGACATCCTGGTCAAACAGCTCCCCCTCTCCCGGCTGGAGGTGGGGGATGTGCTGGCCTTCGGCAACGCGGGAGCCTACTGCATGACCGAGGGGATCAGCCTCTTTCTCAGCCGGGACCTGCCCGGCGTACTGCTGCGCCGCCCGGACGGACAGGTGCTCTGCCTGCGCAGCCCCGTTCAGACCTGCACCTGGAATACCCCAAATTATGAAAACGGAAAGTGAGACGATACCATGGAACAGCTGCTTGAAATTTTGAACGAGATCCAGCCCGATGTGGACTACCTCCACTGTGAGGAGCTCATTGACGGACACTATCTGGATTCCCTGGACATCCTCTCCCTGGTAGCGGAGATGGAGGATGCCTTTGATATCACCGTACCCACCGTGGAGATCATCCCGGAAAACTTCAACTCCGCCCAGCGCCTTTGGGAGATGATCCAGCGTCTGCGCGAGGAAGGATAAGATGCTCTCTTTCTCCTCCTACTTTTCCCCCGGATATCTGGCCCTCTACCTGCCGGCCGCCGTTTTGCTCTACGCCTTGGCGGGGCAGCGGGGCCGGCGGGCGGTTTTGCTGCTGTTTAGTTATGTGTGCTTCTGGGCGGTCAGCGGAAAACTGATCGCCTATTTGCTCCTGTCCACCCTCTCTATGTATCATACCGGGCTGTGGCTGGCCCACGATCAGGCCCGGACCAAAGAGCTTCTGGAGGAGACACCGAAGGAGGAACGCCGGGCCCTTCGTGCCAGAGCGCAGACCAAGCAGCGCAGGATCCTGGCTCTGGGACTTCTCTTCCAACTGGGCATGTTGGTGGTACTGAAGTATACCCCCTTCTTCCTCTCTAACTATAACGCCCTGCTGCAGGCCCTGTCCCTGCCTGTCACCCTACGTATCCCTCACTTTCTGCTGCCTATCGGTATCTCCTTTTACACCATGCAGGCGGCCTCCTACCTCTTTGATGTCTACCGTCAAAAAGTGCCCGCCGACCGCAATCTCTTCCGTCTGGCCCTCTACCTCAGCTTTTTCCCCCTGCTGATGGAGGGACCTATCTGCCGCTATCAGCAGACTGCCCAGCAGCTGTGGGAGGCGCCTCCCCTGCGCTACCAGAATTTTATGCTGGGATTGCAGCGGATGAGCTACGGCTTGCTGAAGAAGATCCTGGTGGCCGACCGGCTCAACCTGTTTATCAAAACAGTCTTTGATCACTATGAGGATTATGACGGCCTGGTCATCGCCGTGGCCGCGGTGTGCTATACCATCCAGCTCTACATGGACTTCTCCGGTACTATGGACCTGGCGGTGGGAGCGGGACGGATCTTCGGCTTTCAGATTCCGGAAAACTTCCAGCGCCCCTTCTTCTCCCGTTCCATTCCGGAGTTCTGGCAGCGCTGGCATATCTCCCTGGGTACCTGGTTCAAGGACTACATCTTCTACCCCATGTCCATGTCCAAGCCTTTGAAAAAGCTCACCACAAAGGCCCGCAAGCGTCTGGGCAGCCACTATGGCCCCCTGGTTGCCGGATCCATTGCCCTGTTTTGCGTATGGCTGTGCAACGGCCTGTGGCACGGAGCGGCGTGGAACTATGTCTTCTTTGGAATGTACCACTTTGCCCTGATTCTGCTGGGCAATCTGACCGAGCCCCTGACCGTCCGGTGGACGGGGGCTCTGGGCATCTCCCGCACCAGCGTCCCCTATCGCGGCTTCCAGATGGTGCGCACCGGGATCCTGGTGTGCATCGGCGAGCTGTTTTTCCGGGCCAATGGACTGTACAACGGGCTGGCTATGTTTCATAAGATGGTCACCCGGTTTTCTCTGGCATGTATCCGCAGCGGGAGCCTGTTCCAGATAGGCATGAGAAAGAAGGATTTCCTGCTCGTGGCGGTTTTCCTGGTTGTGCTTGTGCTGGTGGGGATCGCCCAGGAGCGGGGCGTCCACCTCGGAACGCGTCTGCGGCAGTCGCCGGTTGCGCTGCGTGTGGCGGTTTACTACGCCGTCCTTCTGGCTTTGATCATCTTCGGCGCCTACGGTGCGGGCTATGTGCCGGTGGACCCCATCTATGCGGGATTTTAATTTCCTAGGAGGCGTTGCATGGGTTATTTCAAACGAGTGATCGCCTGGCTGCTCTTTTTTGCTGGGCTGATTGCCTTACTTTATATTGCATCTGGTATTTTTATGCCGAAAGATAACACTGCGGAGGCGGGAATGGAGTATGCCCGGGTCAATGGTATCCTGGGGGAACCCCCGGACTCCATCGATATTCTGGTGATGGGGGACAGCGAGTCCTATAACGGCTACTCCCCGCTGCTGATGTGGAAGGAGACGGGGTACACCAGCTATACCTGCGGTACCGACGCCCAGAAGCTCACCTATACCAGGACCATGCTGGAGCGGGCACTGGAGAAGCAACACCCCAAGGTGGTCATCCTGGAGACGCTGGCCATCTACCGGCCCATCAAGCTGGATAATGTGGTGCTGGAGGAGCTGTCCAGAGCCCTGCCGGTCTTTCGCTATCACGACCGCTGGAAGGATCTGAGCATGGATGACGTCACAGAGAAAGTCACCGCCACCCAGACCCATCCTTACAAAGGCCATGCCTACATCACCAAGGTAGTGCCCTGTGACAACAAGGAATACATGCATCCCACCGACAAGGCAGCTTCCATTGCTCTGGTGAATCAGTATTACGTCAGAGCTATCAAGGAGCTGTGCGACCGCCACGGCGCGCAGTTGCTGCTGGTGAGCACCCCGAGCCCTGTCAACTGGAGCTATGAGCGGCACAACGGCATCCAGAAGTTTGCCGATGAGCTGGGCTGTACCTATGTGGATATGAATCTGGAGTCTGTGGGCATCGACTGGACAAAGGATACCTTTGACAAGGGAGATCACCTGAACCACTTCGGCGCGGTGAAGGCAACCAAGTTCTTGGCCGACTACCTGCAAAAGCAGGGCGGGCTCACGGATCACCGCGCAGACCCCGCATACAGCGACTGGAATCAGAAGTGGAAGGAACATGAGGAGCAGATTTCCAGGGGATGAGGACTGCGTGCCAATATTGCTAATTCATAAAGCACCCCAATTTTTCCTTGCGTGTGGAAAAAATGGGGTGTTTTTGCCTCTCGCTCTGGAGAAAAGACTGAAGTATGTTTTAAACTGTTCCATGTTAAAACGGCGCTGGTTCCTGGACAATACACCGCCTTTGGTGGTATCATACGGTTGAGAATGTTCCAAGTGGAGCGCAGACCCGTTTTGCCAATAACGAGAATCAGCTTATCTCAATTTACAGGAGGATATATTATGCTGTTAGGTGTTGACTATTACCCGGAACAGTGGGACAGCGCCATTATGGAGGCGGATATGGACCGCATCCTGGAGCTGGGGTGCAACGTGATCCGGATCGGCGAATTTGCCTGGCACCACATGGAGCCAGAGGAGGGGAAGTTTGACTTTTCCTACTTTGACGGGGTCATTGATATGGCCAAGAGGAAAGGTCTTCAGATCATTTTCGGTACCCCCACCGCCACGCCCCCTGCTTGGCTGATCCGCAAGCACCCAGATACCCTCTCCCAGTTCCCTGACGGATCCTCCCGGGCCTTCGGCGGCCGCCATACCTCCTGTTACAGCAGCCTGCCCTACTGGGAGCACTGCACCAGGATTGTCACAGAGCTGGCCCGGCACTACAAGGATGAAAAGGCCATTGTGGCATGGCAGATTGACAACGAGCTGGGCCACGAGGGCAGCGACCAGTGCTGGTGTCCCCGGTGCCGTGCCAAGTTCCAGAACTTCCTGAGTGAGAAATTTAGGGGCGATATTCGGGCCCTCAATGAGACCTATGGCACCACCTTCTGGAGCCAGGAGTACAACTCTTTTGCTGAAATTCCCCTGCCCACCCCCACGATTGCCACCCATAACCCTGCCCTGCGTCTGGACTGGGAGCGCTTTTGCAGCTGGAACATCCGCTCCTTTGCCGCTTTCCAGGCCAAACTGCTCCATGAGATCATTCCTGGAGCTGTGGTGATGCACGACTTTCCCGGCGGCGGGCTGGGCAAGCGAGTGGATTATTCCGGTGTGGCTCAGGAGCTGGATCGAGTGGCCTATAATAACTACCCGGTCTGGGGTGGTCAGAAGGAGCCCCTGTCTCCCGGCGAGATCGCCTTCGGTTTGGACTACATCCGAGGGCTGAGAGGGGAGAACTTCTGGATTACCGAGGCTATCATGGGAGCCCAGGGCCATGATATCACCGGATTTCTGCCCCGGCCCAATCAGGCCAAGCTGTGGAGTTGGCAGGGAATGGCCCACGGCTGTGAGGGGCTGATGTACTTCCGCTACCGGGGAGCCACCAAGGGAGCTGAGCAGTTCTGCTACGGAATTCTGGATGCGGACAATATCCCCCGCCGCCGCTTCTTTGAGGTGCAGAGCTTCTTCCGGGAGGTCCGTCCCTATGAGCAGGTCCTCACCACCCCCGTCCACAGCGATGTGGCCATTCTCTACGACTTTGACGCTCTGGCCTCCTTCCGGATCCAGCAGCAGAGCTGCCTGCTGGACTGCGAGCGGGAGATGAAGCGGCTGCACAGCTGTCTGTTCCGGGCAGGCCAGAGTGTGGACGTTATCCCCGCCAGCCGGGACTTCTCCCATTACAAACTGGTGCTGGTGCCCAATCTGATCGTCACTGATCCTGACTTTGCCGCCCGGCTGAAGGCCTATGTAGCCGGAGGCGGCGTGGCGGTGGTGACCTACCGCACAGCGGTGAAGGACCGGGACAACAACCTGGTCTTTGGCAAGACCACCCCTGTGGACTGCGGTGACCTGCTGGGCCTGTATGTGGAGGAGACCGAGAGTGTCCAGGCGTATGACTGCATTCCCATTGCCGGGGAGAAGGGCGGCGGTACCGCCGGTATCTTCCGAGATATGGTTGTGTCCCAGGGAGCCCAGGTCCTGTGGCACTATGACGATCCCTTCTACCGTTCCTACGCAGCCATCACCCGCAATGCCTACGGGCAGGGTGCGGCTTACTATCTGGGAACTACCCCTGAACAGGCCATCCTGGACCAGGTGCTTGGCCAGGCCATGGAGGAAGTCGGTTTGGAGTGGCTGGACCTGCCCGAGGGCGTGGAGTCGGTACTCCGGGGTGAGGGGGACAGCCAGGTTCGTATCCTTCTCAATCATAACGAAACCCCTGTCTATGCCCTGGGACAGGAGCTGGCCCCCTTCCAGGTCAAGGTTCTTCCTGTGACATAACTGACCGGAAAATGCGGGTGCATGTTGTTTTGGTGTCCTTGATTGGAAGGCGTTGCAAGGGAAAACAGCTTGTGATACACTGAATTAAAAAGGCAAAACAGCCCAAAAAGGAGCGATACTATACCATGAAACGCAGTGAGATCAACGCCGCTTTGAAAGAGATGGAGCAGATGGTGAAGGAGTACCGCTTCGCTCTGCCTCCCTTCTGTGACTTTACTCCGGAGCAGTGGCAGGAGAAGGACCACGACTACGATGAGATTCGGGACAACATGCTGGGCTGGGACATCACCGACTACGGTATGGGTAACTTTGACAAGATGGGTTTCTCCCTGATCACCATCCGCAACGGCAACCTGAAGATGGACAAGTACACCAAGACCTACGCCGAGAAGCTGCTGTACATCAAGGAGGGCCAGTACTCCCCCATGCACTTCCACTGGTCCAAGATGGAGGATATCATCAACCGGGGCGGCGGCAACGTACTCATCCGAGTGTATAACTCCACCCCTGATGAGGAGCTGGACAAGGAGTCTGAGGTCCATGTCCACGTGGACGGCCGGGAGATGGTGGTTCCCGCGGGCAGCCAGGTCCGGCTGATCCCCGGCGAGAGCATCACTATCTACCCCTACCTCTACCACGACTTTGAGGTGGAGCCCGGCTCCGGACCGGTGCTGCTGGGCGAGGTGAGCCAGTGTAACAACGACAACACCGACAACCGCTTCTACGAGAAGCTGGGCCGCTTCCCCGCCATTGAAGAAGACGAGCCCCCCTACCGCCTGTTGTGTAATGAGTATCCCGCCGCCAAGGACTGAAAAAGAAACCGTGGAGACCGCAAAAAGCGATCTCCACGGTTTTTTCATGTTTACCAAGCAGTAAGAATTTCCAGCAGAGCGCCATACAGGTCATGGTCCAGCTCCATGGCGTTGAGCTGACCCAGCAGCACAGGGATGCGGGATTCTTTGGCAATGCGGCGGTATATCTCATCCTTCAGATCGAAGGAGATCTCTGCCTGATCCAGGAAGCGGAAGCACCGCTCTGTGGTATCGTTGTCCATCTTCCGGTGCTCCAGGCCCAGAGAGATCTCAAGCCCGGTTTCCACGGGGATATCTTCCACTGTGATGGTGAGGATACGGCGGAAGGAATCGTAGGAGCTCTGGGCAGATGCCGCAGTTTCGCCCACCTTAACCTCCACCGCTCCGGCGGCATCCGCAAAGCCAGTCAGCTCTACGGTGAAGCTGCGCTTGCTGGGGATGAGGTTCCATTCTCCCTGGGCGGGATGGACGGTGAATACGGCCCGGCCGTCCGTCTCCCGGTAGGTCATGGGGGTGGTGACACATACCCCATTGAGATAGGCCTGGGTGGTGTTGTCGTCCTCATAGAGGGTAAAGTCTCCGTCCGCCCCAGCAAATACCTTGATGCGGAGAGAGGCGGGATTGGAGGCCGCCTGGGTGCCCGAGATCTCGTCCGTGAGGGGGAGAATAGCTCCGGCGGAAGCCAGGACAGGGATGCTGTCCAGACTGCGGTACAGGTCCAGCGTCCGTCCGCCGGCATACACCATGCCGGTGTACAGGTCGTACCAGGTCCCCTCCGGTAGCCAGGTGGACACCTTGGCCACGTTCAGTCCCTGGATGCGGGGCGTGGTAACAGGGGCGGCCATCAGCTGGGTGCCGAAGCAGTACTGGGGCTTGTACTGATAGGCCTCCTCCGCCTCGCTCCAGCGGTAATAGAGAGGCTCCACTAGGGGGAGGCCCTCCTTCCAGGCGCGGTAGTTCATGGTGTACAGATAGGGCACCAGACGGTGGCGCTCCTGAAGCGCCTGCGTCATCGCCTGCCGGGCCTCTTCCTTGTAGCGCCAAGCCTCTTTGCCCTGGAAGGGGCTGTTGGAGGCGTGGAGCCGGTTGATGGGGGAGAACACGCCCAGCTGTACCCAGCGGGTGACCAGCTCATCGTTGCGGTAGCCGTGCATGTGGCCGCCGATATCGTGGCTCCACCAGCCGTAGCCGATGTTGGAGGCGTTGGCGGTAAAGTAGGGCTGGAAGTTCAGAGACTCCCAGGTGACAATGGTGTCGCCGGAAAAGCCCACGGGGTAGCGGTGGCTGCCCGGACCGGCGTAGCGGGAGAAGGTGAGGGGGCGCTTGCCATCTCGGCCGCTGTCCAGGAAGTGATAGTGGTTCAGGATCCAAAGGGGATCCAGCCCCTCCACCTTGCACAGGTTTCCCTGCTGCCAGTCAATCCACCAGAAGTCCACGCCCTGCTCCTCCAAAGGATGGTGGAGGTACTTGAAATAAGCCTCCAAAAACTTGGGGTCGGCGGGGTCGCAGGCCACCGGGTCCTCCGCCTGCCAGTCCACCCCCATCTCCTTGGCCATGGGCAGATACTGCTCCTCATGGGCCTGCACGCCCTCGGCGGGGTGTACATTCAGGGTCACCTTCATGCCGCGGCGGTGCAGCTCCTCCAGCAGTGCGGGCGGGTCGGGGAAAAGCTCCCGGTTCCAGGTGTAGCCTGTCCAGCCGCTGCCGTACTTGGGGTCGATGTCCACCAGGTGCCAGTCCATGTCGATGACCCCCACGGTGAAGGGGATGTTTTCCTTCTGGAAGCGGTCCATTAGCTCCAGATAGCTGTCCTGAGTATAGCGGTAATATCGGCTCCACCAGTTGCCCAGAGCAAAGCGGGGCAGCATGGGGGCAGAGCCGCACAGATGGTAAAAGTCCTGAAGAGCCTGGGTGTAGTCGTGTCCGTAGCCCCAGAAGTACAGGTCCTGGATGCCCTTTTTCCGGGGCTCCAGCCAGCCGTCCTCTAGCAAAATCTGGGAGGAACTGTCATCAAGCACGGCAAAGCCGTTGCGGGAGAGAATACCGCTCTCCAGAGGAATGGCGCCGTTGGCCTCGTCCAGGGTGCGGGCGGTGCCGCCCAGGTCGCTGGCCTTCTGGCCGTAGCGCCAGATGCTGTGGTATTGAGTGAGGCTGCCCTTCACCTGAATGCTCAGACCCTGGGGAGAGAATGGCTTTTCGTTATACACCAGGTGCACGCGGTCGGTGTGGATCTCCAACTGTCCATCCTGGTGCAGCACCCGAAAATTGGTTGTGGGGAAATCCCGGTGGAGGACGATCTGGGTGGGCCGGTCCTCAAAGACTCCGTCGGGGCTGTACTCCAGGCGCAGCAGGCCCTGGGTGAGCACCGTGATGCGGTAGTGCTGCCCGGCGACGATGTTTTCCGGGCAGGCGGCGGGCGTGGTTTGGATATGGTATATGGGATTCAAGACAGATACCCCCTTATCGTTTGTCTGCATTGGTATAAACGGTATACCGATAGAAGCAAGGGAAGTGCTGATGGGTACGGTTAATCTCCAAAGACGGCCCGGCGCATGGCCTGGCCGGTGGGTGTGGCGGCCAGACCGCCCTGGGCGGTCTCCCGCAGGGAGCATGGCATAGACTCGCCCACCGCGCCCATGGCCTGGATGCACTCGTCCACCGGAATCTTGCTCTCCACTCCGGCCAGTGCCATCTCCGCGGAGGAAAAGGCGATGACCACGCCTCCCACATTGCGCTTGATGCAGGGGATCTCCACCAGTCCGGCCACCGGGTCGCACACCAGTCCCAGCTGGTTTTTCAGGGCAATGGCACAGGCGTGGGCCGCCTGGGCGGGACTGCCGCCCTGCAACTCCACCAGGGCAGCGGCCGCCATGGCCGCCGCCGAGCCGCACTCGGCCTGACAGCCGCCCTGGGCGCCGGCGATGCAGGCCTTCTGGGCAATGACCATGCCCACCGCGCCGGCGGTAAACAGGGCCATCACGCCGGCATCCCGGCTGCAGCGGTCCTCCTCCACCATGGATACCACGGTTCCGGGAAGAATCCCGCAGGAACCGGCGGTGGGAGCGGCTACGATCTTGCCCATGGCGGCGTTGTACTCTGCCACTGCCACAGCCCGGGCGATGGCCCGGTTGAGAAACGCTCCGGTGATGCCGCCGCTCTGGGCATAGCGCCACAGGCGGGCGCCATCACCCCCGGTCAGCCCTGAGGTGGAGCGCAGCTCCGGGTCCAGACCGGCCTGCACTGCCTCCTGCATCACCGTAAAGCGGTGCTGCATGTTGTCCAGCAGCTGCTGGGGGGAGAGCTCCATCTGCTGGGCCTGGTCGGCCAGAACCAGCTGGGACAGGCTCACGCCCTGCTCCTGTGCCGCCTGGCACAGCTCGGAAATCGAAGTATACTCCAGCATGGCGATTCCCCCCCTTAAATGGCCCGGATGAGCACCACGTTGAGCACGTGGGGCTGACCGCGCAAAGATTCCATGAGGCTGTCGGGTACGTCTCCGTCCACCTCGATGGTCATGACTGCCTCCCCGCCCTTTTGGGGGCGGGAGAGACGGAAGTTGCCGATGTTTAAATCGGAAGAAGCAATGAAGTTGGTAACGGCAGCAATGACGCCCGGCTGGTCATGATGGAGCACAAGCAGGGTGTTATACTGCCCGGTAAAGGAGACCGCCATGCCGTTGATCTGGGTGATCAGGATGTTTCCTCCCCCCACCGAGGCCCCCTGGACCACAGCCCGGGCCCCGTGTTCTCCCACCAGTGAGATCCGTGCGGTGTTGGGGTGGGCGCCGGGGATGTCCTCCTCCCGGAAGGAGAAGGCGAGGCCCCGTTCCCGGGCCAGTTCCAGGGAGCGGCGGATGCGCTCGTCATCCGAGTGCATCCCCATGATCCCCGCGATCAGCGCCTTGTCGGTGCCGTGGCCCCGGTAGGTCTGGGCAAAGGAGCCGGCCAGCTGGATGTCGGCCTGCACCACATCTTCCCCTAAGATCTTCCAGGCCACCCGGCCCAGCCGCACAGCTCCCGCGGTGTGGGAGCTGGAAGGTCCGATCATCACCGGACCAATGATATCAAATACGTTCATAGCGTCCTCCTTGACGGGCGTGCTGTCCCCTCTTTGGTAAAATTCCAATTTCTACTTTGTTCCTATTTGGACCGGGACCTTCCGGCGTTTTGCTTGCTCTGATGTAAGAGCTTATAAGCGAGGAAAACAGATCGATATTACGCAAGCTAAGATCGTGTTGCTGTCTTAGGTTGCTGCATTCGTTGTTAGAATATTATGATAACACAGACTGCTGGTATCGGAAACAATTTTAGTGGTATCTGTATTTTTAAATAAAATGGGATCGAAGTTATGGCCGGGAAGAATAGTGCTGCTTAACACGGGCACTGCCGCCCGGTGTGGTCGATGGAATAGTTTCCGGGGAGGATCAGCTGGGAGATGGGCACAAAGGTATAGCCCTCCTGAGTGAGCTGTTCCAGTATGGAGGGCAGGGCCTCGGGGGTGTGGAGGGCCGCGTTATGAAAGAGAACGATGGACCCCGGGCCTACCTTGCTGGTCACCCGCTGGGTGATCTCGTCGGCGGGGATCTCCTTCCAGTCCAGGCTGTCCACATCCCACTGGATGGGCTCCATCCCGATGGACCGGGCAGCCTGAACCGACTTGTCGTCATAGTCTCCGTAGGGCATCCGAACCAACGTGGGCCGCACCCCGGTGACTGCCTCAATTTTGTCATTACAGGCGTTGAGGTCAGCAATCACCTCGTCGGCGGTGAGCTGAGGATAGTGGGCGTGGGTGTTGGAGTGATTCATGACCTCGTGTCCCGCGTCGGAAAGTGCCTTTACCGATTCGGGATATTTATCCACCCAGGAGCCCACCACAAAAAAGGTGGCTTTTACCCCGTAGCGGTCCAGAATGTCAATGAGCTGCTGGGTGTCCTCATTGCCCCAGGCCGCGTCAAAGCTGATGGAGATCAGCTTCTGATCCCGCTGGACACAGTAGATGGGCAGCTGGCGTACAGAGGCGGAAGCGCCTACCGCGGCGGGATAGTAATTGACCATGCAGAACATGACCACGGCCAAACACAGACATGCCGCGGCAGTCCACCACCTCTTCCTCATGAGAACGATGTGAAAAGCGCGGATTGGTTTTCTCATTCCGATCATCTCCCAAAAGCAGATTATAATTATCTATATTGTATCGAAAGAGGAAACATGCGGCAGGGAGAGCCGGTGATGAAAACAGCCCCGCCGGCGAAGAGTGCCGGTGGGGCTGAGAGAGGGAACATAAGATTAAAATACCACTTTGCCCAGGGCGGACTGGATGAGCTCCGAGGCCAGAATGCCGGTCTTGTTGCGCTCGTCCAGGATGGGATTGACCTCTACCATGTCCAGGGAGACCAGCTTTTGAGAGCGGGCAATGGTCTCCACCGCCAGGAAGGCCTCGCGGGTGGTGAGACCGCTGTGTACCACAGTGCCCGTACCCGGCGCGGCCTCGGGGGTGATGGCGTCCACGTCAAAGCTCAGGTGAATACCCTTGGTGCCCTCGCCGGCCACTGCCATAGCCCGGCGCATGACCTCCGCCATGCCCAGCTCGTCGATCATATCAATGGGGAAGATGGTCACCCCGGCCTCTTTCATGCGGATGCGCTCCTGGGTGTCGATGTCCCGTCCGCCGATCTGGACACAATGGGCCACATCCACATAGACGGGACCCTGGCCAAAATCCACCATACAGTCGGGACCGTAGCCGCACACAGCGGAGAAGGGCATGCCGTGCATGTTGCCGGTCTGGCTGCTCTCCTCGTTGTTCCAGTCTCCGTGGGCGTCCACCCAGATAATGCCGATGGAACCATAAAACTTGGAGACTGCGGAGATGCTGCCCGCTGCGATGCTGTGGTCACCGCCCAGCACCACGGGAAAATGTCCGTTTTCCAAAGATTGATATACCGTGTGGTAGAGCCGGCGGTTCACGTCCACCACTTGCTCATAATTTCTCAGAGTAGGCTTTGTAGCACCCTTGGGGGCGGGAACAATATCACCCAGGTTTTCCACCTGGAAGCCCATGTGTTCCAGACCCTCGCACAATCCGGCATAGCGGATGGCGGTAGGTCCCATATTGACGCCCCGCTTGGACGCGCCGAAATCCATCTGCACGCCTACAAGATCGATCATACGCTCCATAGCTGTTTCACCTCAAGTTCAGAATCCGATGGCCGATGGGCCGGCCGCTGCCTTTGTTCGGAGATGTTCTCCGATATACACCAGTACATACAAAATAATTGATGAATAAGCTTGTGTCAAATACATTATTTTTAATATAATATTAGATAGAAACTAATTATATCCAGAGAGGGCGTATACTATGAATTTGCGGGAACAGGAATATGTGCTGGCCATAGCCAATTATCAGAGTCTGAAAGGGGCGGCAGAGTTCCTCAACGTGTCGCCTCCCACTCTGAGTGTGTTTCTCAGCACGCTGGAGCACTCCCTTGGGGTGCCGCTGTTCAATCGGTTTGGAAAGAAATTTGTGCCTACCGAAGTAGGGGAGATCTATATCCGGTATGCACGGGAGATGTGCTTTCTCAACCGCCAGTGGGAGGCGCGCTTGGATAGCATAAAGCATGGGGAGCGGGGGGCGCTGCGTCTTGGACTTCACCCCCGGCGTAACATCGATCTGCTTCCCGCCGCTCTGCGGGAGGTGACCCTTCTCCACCCGGGGATTGATGTGAAATTATACGAAGGCAGTTCGGAAGAATTGTTCCATTTGCTGCTGGAGGGGGAGGTAGATCTGATTATCAACAATCAGTCTCATCCGTCTCCCGTGCTGGATTTTATTCCCTTCTACCGGGACCGGCTGGTGGCGGTGCTCTCACCCTCCCATCCGCTGGCGGACAAAGGCATCTCCCTTCCCAACAGCACCCTTCCATGGCTTGACCTGGCTCTGCTTGCCGGAGAGACCTTTATCCTGCAGCTTCCGGAACAGTCCATCCGGGTATACACCGATCAGGCACTGGACTATGCGGGGGTGCATCCGCTGCACCATTATACGGTGGAAAATCTGGAGTCCGCTGCCCAAATGGCGGCAGAGGGGCTGGGTGTGGCGTTCAATTTCTTAGGGTATATCCAGCACTTCTCGTATCATAAACCCATCCGGTATTTCCTGACCGGGGACCCAAATGCCTTTATTGACTACTATATTGTGCGCCGGAAAGATGCCTATCTGGCCCCATATGTGGCCGATTTTATTGAGATTCTGCAAGAACAGATTGCCAAGCAGTCCCTGTTGATCCTTCCACCGGACAAGAAGCAAGCAAAGCCGTAACTATGCTTTAAAAGAGGTGCGTCCATACTGGAAATACCGAGTGTGATTTCCAGGCGATTCAGCAAGATAATGGATAAAAGACATAACATACAAACTGGTACAAAAAAGAAAAACCCAATTGCACCCCTGGTTTGAGTGCAAAAAGGCAAGAGAGGGAGGAAAAAGATTTTCAAAAATAAATTGCGAATAAATGTAACAAAATGTAAACATTTGTGTAATTATTATTACATAAATGAAATAATTTTTTGCAGCGCGGAAGCTGGGCAGAATGAAAGAAAAGTTTTTCATCGTCTAAATACCTATAAAAGCAATGGGTATTTACGTTCATTTTAACTACTGCAACAAAAATAAAATTGTTTCCAATTTTTCATTGAAACTGGTGTGCGCTTCCAGTATAATGCGGCGTAGTGAAGGCCGTCGGCCCCAGCCCATCCGGGTTTGGGACGGGCGGCTTAACCGCGCAATGAACAAACGATTGGAAAGGATGAACGATTTGAACCAGCTTCGACGACTGACCTCGGGCCTGCTGAGTCTGGCTCTGGTAGGTTCCACCTGTACCGCTTGGCTGCCCACCGTTGCCTCGGCCAGCCGCCAGGAGTACTCTGTTCAGACAGAGCAGGCCACCGGCTCCATTGCACTGACCCTGCGCTTTGATCTGCCCCAGCGGGCCGACGAGGTAGAGAGCCGAAATATCCAGCTCACTCTGACAGGGAACAATAAACATATTACGGTTTCTCTCAACAACGGCTCTGCCACCGGTGCTGACGGCCTGTCCGTTTCGGTCAAGGCTCTCAACACCCAGGGGGTGGAGCTGACCACCGAGAACCAGATCGGCGCCTATGAGGCTGTGATTTCCGGCCTGCCGCTGGGCACTTATCATATGGAAGTCACCGGCAACGGCTATGCCGACTGCTCCACCGAAGTCATCCTGCAGGATTACTCCCAGCACGTGCTCATGAGCACCGCTGACGGTACCTTCTCTCTGGGCGATGTGAACGGTGACGGGGTTGTGAATGCGGCTGACCGCACCGCCCTGTCTGATCAGCTGGGCCAGACCGATGCACTGGACACCTACGACCTCAACGGCGACGGGGTAGTGGACGTGACCGATCTGTCCTATGTCAACAAGATGATGGATCTGGCAGCTGAGCCCCGCATCCTCTCCACCACCGCCATCGTGGCTCCCAAGGTGGAGAGTGACTCCCTGGAGATTGATGGTGATGTGGCCGATCTGTTTACCGACAGTGAGTCTGTTGTGACCCTCAAGCCTACTGAAGAGGCTGAGGCGCTGTCCATTCCCATCACCCTGGACAAGCCCACCGAGATGAGTGAGATCTCCATCTCCTCTCCCAGTGCGCAGGGCGCCATCCAGGCGGGTGTTGCCCTGGTAGAAGTGGATGGCCAGGATGATCCCCTGGAGATCCCCTTTGATGCCGCCGCCCCCGAGGGAGTGTACGCCATCAGCCGCAACGCCGGCCAGAGTGTGGTCACCATCAATCTGGGTTCCAAGGTGGCCGTGAAAAAGGTCACCATCACCGTGACCAAGGTAGAGGGCCAGGACGGTGACAAACCTGAGTTTGCCACCGTCACCCAGATCGAGTTTCTCAAGGACATCGTGTCCGAGTAGACCAAGGCGGACACCCAGGTGAAGGGCCTGGCCGCCACCGCGGGCGACGGCGAGGTCACCCTGGTGTGGGAGAGCGTGAAGAATGTCACCGGCTACACCGTGAAGTACGGCACCAGTAAGAGCGCCCTGAACCAGAGCGCCGCCTCCAATACCAACCGCACCGTCATTTCCGGCCTGGAGAACAACACCACCTACTACTTCCAGGTCATCGCCACCAACGGCGACTGGAGCGGCACTCCCTCCGCCGTCCTGTCCGCCATGCCTCTGGCCGCCAGCATTCCCGGCGCTCCCTCCAACATCCTGGTGGAGGCTGCCGACAGCGCCCTGCGCGTCAGCTGGGGTAAGACCAAGGACGCCACCTACTACCAGGCATTTTACCGGGAGCAGGGTACGGAGAGCTGGAACCAGTGGGGCGGCAACATCTCCGGTACCAGCACTGCCATCACCGGCCTGACCAACGGCACCACCTATGAGGTGGCTGTGAAGGCGGGCAACCATAAGGGTGTGGGTCCCTTCTCCGCCATTGCCTTCGGCACTCCGGACAAGGAGGGCTTCGAGATGCTTGCCCTGCCCGAGACCAACCGTATCGACAACAGCGAGATTACCTCCATTGTCATGCAGGACCCCTCCAACGTAAACCGGAACCTGTGCCCCAACTTTGATGTGACCACCCACCTCACCGACAACGATCCCAACACCTACTGGATTGCTGCTACCTACACCCAGAACAGCAATATTACTTATACTTTCCGCACCACCCACGACATGAACTATCTGCTGGTGGTGCCCTATCTGGATGCTACTTATAAAAACCGTATTGCCAACTATACCGTTACGCTGAAGGGTGAGGACGGTGAGATTCTGGCTACCTATTACCGGGACGGTGTCAATATCACCGGCAGCAACTACTATATTATCTCCTTCCCCGAGACCGAGGGTGTCAAGAGCATCACTCTGGCTCTGGGCGAGAAGGCTGGTGGTCCCCGCGTCAGCATCTCCGAGATCGCCTTCTATAACAGCGATACTCTGCCTGAGGAGATTGCCAACCTCTTTACCGACGGTACCTTCACTGCCCTGAAGGGCTCTGTGGATCAGGAGACCGTCACCGCCCTGACCACCCGCCTCAACGCGCTGAGCAGCTACTATCTGGATCCCACTCAGCTCCGGGATGAGCTGAAGCTGGCCCAGGCCCTGCTGAACAAGGACAGCGATGCGCTGGGTCTGGTGAAGAACGACTTCCAGAGCCGCAGCACCTCCGCTGCCGCCGATCAGGCCGCCGGCCAGAGCGCCAGTGACCTGCAGCCTCTGGGCGTGACCGCCCAGGCCGGCGCCACCGTAGCCATCTACGCCGAGCTGCCCAGTGACGCCACCGTCTATGTGGTGCCCACCCAGTTCTACGGCGAGTCCGGCGTGTGGAAGGGCACTCCTGTGGCCCTGGAGAACGGCCGCAACTACATTACCGTGCAGCAGATCGGAAGCCACGGCGGCCGGGGCGGCCCTCTCTACATCACCTATTCCGGCAGCCACCCCGAGCAGATCAAGCTCCAGGTGCGTGTGGTGAACAACGCCTGGGAGATGCCGGTGCTGGAGCTGTCCGACTGGTACAGCATGGGTGAGTCCGCCCGCAAGGACGCCATCCGGACCTATGTCCAGGAGCTGTCCTCCTATGTGGCTGCTCTGCCCACCTCCGGCCTGAATACCAACGTGCGCAACGCCACCGAGATCTCCACCCCCAGCGTGCTCCTGTCCCTCCCCGCCGACCAGGTGCTTTCCGGCCTGAAGAGCGCGGGCAGCGATGAGGACGCCATGGTCAATGCCATGTATCAGAACGTGCTGGCCTGAGAGGAGGAGCTCTTCATCGCCAACAAGGTCCAGGGCATCATTGACTCCAATGCCACCCTGACCAGCTATCAGTATCCCATGACCACCCGCCAGAACATCCGCTACATGCGCATGTTCGCCGGCGCCTTCATGTACGCTGCCGGCAACCACATCGGCGTGGAGTACGGCTCTACTTCCGCTCTGGTCCAGGGTAAGCCCACCTCCGCTACCGGAAAGGGTAACGCCAACGGCCTGTTCGGCTGGGGTATCGCCCACGAGATCGGCCACAACATGGATAAGCTGGGCAAGGCCGAGATCACCAACAACATCTACTCCCTGGCCCTCCAGGCCTGGGACGGCAGCTCCATGGCCCTGAATACCCGCCTCACCGAGGACGGACGCTGGGAGACCATCTTTAATAAGGTGGCTCAGGGCCGCCCTGGCTCCGCCAACAATGTGTTTGTGCAGCTGGGTATGTACTGGCAGCTCCACCTGGCCTATGATGATGCCCAGCCCCTGGCCTTCTACAATCAGTTCTTCAAGCTGTGGAAGTCCGGCGCACACAGCGGCTACACCTATGACGAGCGGGTGGCTCTCATCGCCTCCCAGGTGGCTGACCGCAACCTCACCGAGTTCTTCACCCGCTGGGGCATGACTCTCAGTGATGAGGTGAAGGGCATCCTGGATGACTACCAGACTGAGTCCCGCGCCATCTGGTATCTCAATGACGCCTCCCGCACCTACCGCCTGAATAGCGGCAGCGCCGCCAGCGGTTCCGCCACGGTCTCCGCCTCTGCCAATGAGTCCAAGGTTACCCTGACCATCAGCCACACCGACAGCGACAAGATCCTGGGCTACGAGATCCGCCGCAATAACGTGGTCATCGGCTTTACCACCGAGAGCACCTATGTGGACGATCTGGGCGCCGCCAACAACCTGACCTACACCTACTCTGTGGTGCCCGTGGATAAGCTGGGCAACCTGGGCAGCGAGGCCAAGAGCAACGAGGTCCGTGTGGCCTACGACAAGACCATCTCCTCTGACCTGTACGACCTGAACCGTGAGGACGGTACCATTACCATCACCATGAAGAATGGCGCGTCCGTCCCCGTCACCGGCATCAAGGTGACCGGCACCGGCCTGTCCGGCAGCTACACCGTGAAGGTAAAGGCCAACGCCGGCGCCGACTGGACCACCGCCAAGACCGGTACCCTGTCTGACGACACCGTGGTGGCCTACTTCACCAAGCCTGGCGCCGCCGAGAGTGATACCCGCATCTGGACCTACGACGCCGCTGTGCTGGAGATCACCGGCATCCCCGAGGACGCTACCGTCCAGCTGCTGGACTACCCCGGCGACCGTGTGGACTTCTACGAGGGCGCCACTGTGGGCGTGCTGAAGGACGACTATAAGTACGGCGACGGCGAGGACGACGTCATCAAGAAGGGCACCCTGGTGATCCTGGGTACCTACCGCGGCGATCCCACCTATAACTATGTGAGCGTCGAGGCGGTGTACAACACCACCAGCGAGGCCGCCGAAGCCAACGGCGTCACCACCATCACCCGAGCCATGAACGGCTACGGTCTGCTCCTGGCTGAGATCCCCGCCGACGGCGCGGTCAGCGACACCAGCGACGGCTTCTTTATCTTCGTGCCCGACCTGGAGAAGGAAAAGGAGCTCAACGCCCAGAGCGGCGTCACCGACGACTATCCCCTGGAGACCCGTGCGGTGTCCTACCGTACTGACGATCCCAACAATGCTGAGAGCAAGCGCGTTACCAGTGAGACCCTGTGGATCAGCTTCCCCGGGGAGGACGACTTGCCTCTGATCGACCTGAAAAGCGACCTGAGCGAACTGAACTGAAAGGATGAACATGTTGCGTAAACTTTCTGCTATCCTGATGACCCTGTGTCTGACGGTGGGGGCCATGACTCCTTTGGCCCACGCCGCCGGTGGTCTGCGGCTGGTGACCTCCTCCCAGGAGGCCGCCAGCCAGGAGGTGGGCTTCTACGGCGTGTCCTCCAACTGCCAGAGTTTCCAGGCCACCTTTAATCTCTCTAACAGCACGGCCATCTACGACTTTATGGCCAACGACGTTCTGGATGCCCTGCCCGGTATCTATACCACCTACAAGCAGGAGGGCAGCGCCGTCACCGTCTATGTCACCACCAAGTCCGGCGTGCTGACCGGCGACGGTTCCCTGACTCTGGGCACCATCTCCGCAAACGACGGCACTAATTTCACCGTGGAAAAGGCCTCCGGTGTGAAGGTGGTGGGCTCTGACAACTCCGAGACCACCTATACCCAGGTGGACCAGGGCGGCTCCTCCGGGGGAAGCTCCTCCGGCGGCAGCTCTTCCGGTGGTTCCTCCTCCGGCGGCTCCACCACCACTACCCGGACCATCACCATCCAGAGCTCCTTCGGCGGCAAGGTGACGGCCAGCGCCTCCCAGGCCGCTCAAGGCAAAGTGATCACCCTCACCGCCCTTCCCAATTCCGGCTATGTGCTCAAGTCTCTGACTGTGACCACCGCGTCCGGCACTTCCGTGCCTGTGGCCAACCAGAGCAGCGGCAAGTATACCTTTACCATGCCTGCTGCCGCCGTCACCGTCAAGGCGGTCTTTGCCGCCCAGGAGACGGACCCCGACTTCCCCTTTGCTGATGTGGCCAAGGGCAGCTGGTACTATGAGGGCGTGCGCTACGCCTACGAGAACGGCCTGATGAGCGGCACCGGAGAGGGGACCTTCTCTCCCGACCTGCCTACCAGCCGCGGCATGCTGGTCACCATCCTCTACCGTCTGGCGGGCAGCCCCGCTGCAGGCAGCGCCTCCTTTACCGATGTGGCCAAGGGCCAGTGGTATGCGGACGGTGTGGCCTGGGCCAGCGCCAACGGTGTGGTCTCCGGCTATCCCGACGGCAGCTTCCGGCCCAATGATACCATTACCCGGGAGCAGATGGCCGCCATCCTCTATTAGTACGCCCGCATCCAGGGTAAGCTGGATGACAGCCGAGCTGATCTGTCCATCTTCTCCGACCTGGACTCCCTCAGCGCCTATGCCAAGGAGCCCATGAGCTGGGCCGTGGCCTAGGGCCTGTTCAGCGGCGTGTCTGCCGATACCCTGGCTCCCGGTGGTTCCACCACCCGCGCCCAGGCGGCGGTCATTTTGACGGCCTTCTCCAAGGCACAGGGCTAAAAGACTCCTGTATATGGAAAAAAGGAAGGAAACCCTCCATAAATGCAGCAAAAAAGCGGCCGATCCCGGCTGCTTTTTTGCTGTCTCCCGTTTACAATGGAATGGGACCTGTGATATAATGAAACCACTTTTATAAAAGTAAGGGGGAGCGGCCATGTGCGCCCACAGACCACTGTCCACCGTTGAGGTGCGCAAACAGAATCGAAATCGCGTCTATCGCCACCTGATCACCCTTTGGGAGCCTGTCACCAAGCAGGAGCTGGCGTTTCGCTTATCCATGAGTCTGCCCACCCTGTCTCAAAACCTGAATGAATTGGCGGAGATGGGACTGATTGACCGCTCAGACACCACCGACTCCACCGGCGGGCGGCGGCCCCGGCTGATCGCGCCCCTGCCCAATGCCCGGTTTGCCCTGGGCGCGGAGCTGACCGGAGGGGAGCTGCAACTGGTAGCGGTAAATCTGCGCCAGGAGACAGTGGCCTATCAGAAGATCATCCTGCCCTTTTCCAATACAGCGGAGTATGGAGCCCGCCTGGCTGAACTGATCGAGGTATTTTTGGATGAAAATCATCTGGATCGGGACAAGCTGCTGGGCGTGGGGCTGACGCTGCCGGGCATCATCGGCCCGGACCAGAGTACCATTGAATATGCTCCCACCATCGGCGTACATACCTCCACACCCTGCCGCTTTACCAGCGCCATTCCTTATCCCACCCTTTTGGACAACGACGCCAACTGCGGCGGATTTGGGGAGTGGTGGAACCGCACCGATCAGCAGAGCATGGCCTATCTCTCCCTGAGCCGGGGCGTTGGCGGTGCTATTCTGGTAGGTGGGCAGCTGTACGATGGCATCAGCCATCGGGCCGCTGAGTTTGGCCACATGTGCCTGCATCCGGGAGGCCGCCGCTGTGAGTGCGGCCGGCAGGGCTGTCTGGAGGCCTACTGCTCCGCTGCGCGTATCTCTGACGATTTGGATATTACCCTGGAGGTATTCTTCCAGCGCCTGGAACAGAGCAACTCCCCCTATCAGGAGCTGTGGAAGAGCTACCTGGAGGATCTGGCCACCGCAGTTACCACCATCCACACGATTTTGGATTGCCCGGTGATGATCGGAGGATCGGTCTCCCAGTATCTGCCGCCTTACCGCAGCCAGCTGGCCAAGCTCATCCGGGAACTGGACCCCCTGTCCGACCAGACCGACTTTTTCACCTTTTGCCCCAGTTACAGCCGCTCCATCTGTATTGGTGCGGCCACCCGCTTTCTCTACGAGTTTGTCAATCAACTTTAAGCATTCCACCGCCCTTTTGGGCGGTGGAATTTTTTGTTGTCAATCTGTTCAAAGTTGAATGATTTAATTTGTACAAGGTGCTAAATGTGCAAATTTGGAAAAATTCTGTTGACATCAGAAAATGGTTTGTTGTATCCTATGGGCAGAAAGATAAAGTATTTTTACAAAAGTTATTTCTCTAACTTGGGGAGGAAGCTATGCTGTATATTGGAATCGACCTTGGCACCTCTGCCGTTAAGCTCCTGCTGATGGATGAGGAAGGCCAGATCAAGAATGAAATCTCCCGGGAGTATCCCCTGGAGTTCCCGCAGCCCGGCTGGAGCCAGCAAAATCCGGAGGACTGGAAAGCCGCTGTGCTGGAGGGAGTCCCCGCCCTGCTGGAGGGCTTTGACAAGTCCCAGGTGGCGGGCATCGGAGCGGGCGGCCAGATGCACGGCCTGGTGGTGCTGGATGAGCACGACCAGGTGATCCGCCCGGCCATCCTGTGGAACGACGGGCGCACAGCCCAGGAGGTGGACTACCTCAACGAGGTGGTGGGACGGAAAAAGCTGTCCGCCCTCACCGCCAACATTGCCTTCGCTGGGTTCACTGCCCCCAAGATCTTGTGGATGAAGAAGCACGAGCCGGAGAATTTCCAGCGCATCCGCAAGATCATGCTTCCCAAGGACTACATCAACTACCTCCTTACCGGCGTCCACTGCACCGACTACTCCGACGCCAGCGGCATGCTGCTGCTGGACGTGGAGCACAAGTGCTGGAGCCGGGAGATGCTGGACATCTGCGGCATCACCGAGAGCCAGATGCCCAAGCTCTTTGAGAGCTATGAGGCGGTAGGTACCCTGTTGCCCGAGATGGCCCAAAAGCTGGGCCTGCCCGAGAACGTGATGGTGTGCGCCGGCGCGGGCGACAACGCCGCGGCTGCCGTGGGCACCGGAACTGTGGGCGCGGGGGGATGCAACATCTCTCTGGGCACCTCGGGTACCCTGTTTATCTCCAGCGACCACTTCGGAGTGGACCCCCACAACGCCCTGCACGCCTTCGCCCACGCCGATGGCTGCTACCACCTGATGGGCTGCATGCTCTCCGCCGCCAGCTGCAACAAGTGGTGGATGGATGACATCCTGGGTTCCCAGGACTACGCCGGGGCCCAGAAGAACATTACCGACGACAAGCTGGGCTGCAACCACGTGTACTTTTTGCCTTACCTAATGGGGGAGCGCTCTCCCATCAACGATACCAACGCCCGCAGCGTCTTTATCGGCATGACCATGGATACCAGCCGTACCGACCTGACTCAGGCGGTGCTGGAGGGCGTGGCCTTTGCCATCCGGGACAGCTTTGAGGTGGCACGGTCGCTGGGGCTGGACATCAAGCGCAGCATGATCTGCGGCGGCGGCGCCAAGAGCCTCTTGTGGAAGAAGATCATGGCCAATGTGCTCAACGTGGAGCTGGATACCCCCGCCTCTGAGCAGGGACCCGGTATGGGCGGCGCTATGCTGGCCATGGTGGCCTGCGGAGCCTATCCCAGCGTGCAGGCTGTGTGCGACAAGCTGGTGAAGGTGGCGGACACCGTCCGTCCTGATCCGGAGATCGCCGCGCGCTATGAGCAGCGCTATCAACAGTTTGCCAAAATCTATCCTGCGCTGAAGGGACTCTATCCTCAGCTGTTTTGAATGGAACGCAAGAGGTGATAAGCTATGATCATCCATTCAGTCTTTGACGCCGCCTTTGCCCCCTACGGCAAGGTGCTGGGAGGCTATGACACCGCCGCCCTGACCGACACCCTGAAGTCGGTGACTCCCGTGCCCGATGGGGTGGACTACGTCCCCTCCCAGCCGGAACTGGAGCAGCTGCCCATCGCCGGACAGTTTGCCTCCAACGCCTACGGCGGCATGCCCATCCAGCTGGGGTGGTGCAACGGACACAACACCAAGCTCAACTGCCTGGAGTACCACCGGGACAGCGAGCTGAACATCGGCGCCCAGGACTTTATCCTCCTGGTGGCCAAGGAAGATGACATCATAGACGGCCGTCTGGACACCGCCAAGGTGAAGGCCTTCCGGGCTCCTGCCGGCGCAGTGGTGGAGGTATATGCCACCACCTTGCACTATGCCCCCTGTTCCGCCGCCCCCGGAGCCGGCTTCCAGGTGGTCATCGTGCTGCCCCGGGGTACCAACGGCCCCAAGCCCGCCATCACTCCCCTCAACGGAGAGGATGAGACCCTGTGGGCCTGCAACAAGTGGCTGCTGGCCCACGCCGACAGCAGCGAGGCCGCTCAGGGCGCTCCCGTGCGGCTGGATGGTATCAATGTGGATATTGCCGCGGATCTGTAAGCGGTAGATTTGAAAAGAGAGGTCTGATTATCATGTTTGCCAATATTCCTGAGGTCAAGCTGGGCATCATTGCCGTGTCCCGCGACTGCTTCCCCATCGCCCTGTCCACCCAGCGCCGCCAGAATATCGTCGCCGCCTACGGCGAGGGCCTGTATGAGTGCCCCATCACCGTGGAGAACGAGGCCGACGCTCTGAAGGCCCTGGGCGACGTGAAGGCCCACGGCGTCAATGCCCTGGTGGTCTTCCTGGGCAACTTCGGTCCCGAGACCCCCGAGACCATCCTGTGCCAGAAGTTTGACGGCCCCACCATGTATGTGGCTGCCGCCGAGGGCGACGGCGATCTGATCAACGGCCGCGGCGACGCCTACTGCGGCGTGCTCAACTGCTCCTACAATCTGGGCATGCGCCATCTGAAGGCTTACCTGCCTAAGTACCCCGTGGGCACCGCCCAGGAGTGCGCCGACATGATCCGGGAGTTTGTCCCCATCGCCCGGGCCATCATCGGCGTGAAGAACCTGAAGATCATCACCTTCGGCCCCCGTCCCCAGGACTTCTTTGCCTGCAACGCCCCCATCAAGGGCCTGTATGAGCTGGGAGTGGAAGTGGAGGAGAACTCCGAGCTGGATATGCTGGTGGCCTACAAGGCCCACGCCGGTGACAAGCGCATCCCCGAGGTCGTGGCCGACATGCAGAAGGAGATGGGCGAGCACACCTATCCCGATCTGCTGGAGCGGATGGCTCAGTTTGAGCTGACTCTGCTGGATTGGGCCGAGCAGCACAAGGGCGCCCGGCAGTATGTGGCCTTTGCCGACAAGTGCTGGCCCGCTTTCCCCGAGCAGTTCGGCTTTGAGCCCTGCTATGTGAACTCCCGCCTGGCCTCCCGCGGTATTCCTGTGGCCTGCGAGGTGGATATCTACGGCGCTTTGAGCGAGTACATCGGCGCCTGCATCACCGGCGACGCCATCACCCTGCTGGACATCAACAACTCCGTGCCCAAGTACATCTACGACGAGGACATCGCCGGCAAGTTCGACTACGACATCAAGGACACCTTCATGGGCTTCCACTGCGGCAACACCCCCAGCTGCAAGATGTGCAATGGCTGCGCGGTGAAGTATCAGCTCATCCAGAACCGCCTGCTGGAGAACGGCGGTACCCCCGACTTTACCCGCGGCACCCTGGAGGGCGACATCGCTCCCGGCGAGATCACCTTCTACCGCCTGCAGTGTGACAGCGAGGGCAACCTGCGCTCCTACATCGCTCAGGGCGAGGTGCTGCCTGTGGCCACCCGTTCCTTCGGCGGCATCGGCATCTTCGCCATTCCCGAGATGGGCCGCTTCTATCGCCACGTGCTCATCCAGAAGCGCTATCCCCACCACGGTGCGGTGGCCTTCGCCCACTGCGGCAAGGCTCTGTTTGAGGTGCTCAAGTACTTCGGTGTCTCCGACATCGCCTACAACCAGCCCAAGAGCCTGCCCTATCCCACCGAAAATCCCTTCCAGTAATTCCCGATTCAAAACGGGTCACTTCAAGACAGCGCCCCGTTTTTTTGTTGGCTAAAAATTATTTTGCAAGTCGGCGGCAATTTTCTTCCATTTTCCACCGTTGTATATTATAATGGCATTAAGTTCTCCACTAAGGGGTGGAGAGACAAAGGAAGCAAGCGGTTCCCCAATCATACCATGGAATTATTGAGGAGGAGAGGCACATGAAACCCTATGCGTTCGGCGTTGACTTAGGCGGAAACGCCATTAAGATCGGTCTGTTCCAGACCACAGGCAATTTGGTAGAAAAGTGGACCATTCCTACCCGTCTGGAGGACCATGGCAGCCATCTGCTCAGCGATGTGGTGGACGCCATCCGCGCCAAGATGGAAGAGCGCTCCCTGACCTGGGATGTGGTCGAGGGCGTGGGCATGGGCGTGCCCGGACCGGTGGACCAGGACGGCACGGTGATGCGCTGCGTCAACCTGGGCTGGGACATTCTGAATGTGCCCAAGGCGGTGCAGGAGCTGGAGCCCGCCATTGAAAAGCTCAAGGTAGCCAACGATGTAAACGCCGCCACGCTGGGCGAGATGTGGCAAGGCGGTGCCCAGTGGAACAACAGCGCCGTGATGGTGACCCTGGGCGTGGGCGTCGGCAGCGGCATCGTGGTGGATAACAAGGTGTTTGTGGGCAGCACCGGCGCCGCCGGTGAGATCGGCCACATGTGCGTCAACCCCAAGGAGACCGAGCGCTGCACCTGCGGCAACTACGGCTGCCTGGAGCAGTACTGCTCCGATACCGGTCTGGTACATATCGCCAAGATGGTGCTGGAGGAGCTGCCTGAGGCGCCCAGCATGCTGCGGGAGGGAGAAATCACCCCGGAGTCCATCTGCCAGGCCGCCAAGAAGGGCGACATTGCCGCCTCTGAGGTGATGGAGCGCTTTGGACAGCTCATGGGTCAGGCCCTCACCGCTGTGGCCTGTACCGTCAATCCCCAGGTCTTTGTCATCGGCGGCCAGATGGCCCAGGCCGGTATGGTGATCCTCAAGCCCATTGAGACCTATTTCCGCCGCTATGCCTTCCACGCATTCCGCAACACGCCCTTCGTGCTGGCTGAGCTGGGCGAGGACGCTGGTATCTACGGCAGTGTGCGTATGCTCTTTGACGAGGTCAAGCTGGAGGAAGAGCCCGAATTGGAGGAGGAAGAGGAGCTGGATCTCTGACCCGCCGTGTCCCTGGCTGGGGACACTTCGGTACCATATGGACGATTTGCCAGGGAGGATGGCAATGAAAAAGATCTCGTTCACGGCCCTGGTCAGCATGGTGCTCAGCTGCGTGATCTGCAGTATCGCGGTCAACTGGGTGGCCCTGCCCAACGGCTTTGTCGTTACCGGCATCACCGGCCTGGCCATGACGGCGCAGGCTTTTACCGGCATCAACTATGCGCTGATCTACTACGGTCTCATGCTCCTGATCCTGGTGCTCACCTTTGTGATGCTGGGCTATCGGGAGGTGTCCAACATCCTGTTTCTCTCCTTCCTGTACCCCCTGGTACTGTGGGTGCTCAACCACTGGACGGTGGAGATCATTTTGAAGGAGAAGCTGATCGCCGTGATGCTCTTCGGCGTCATCTACGGGGTGGGTGCAGGAATCACCTACCGCCTGGGCTACTCCTACGGCGGTACCGATACCCTGGCCAAGATCCTCAAAACCAAGGTGCTGAAGGCGGTGGAGCTCAAGCACATCCTGCTGGCACTGGACGGGATCATCATGGCTGTGATGCTGCTGCGATTTAGTCTGGATGTGGTGGCCTACGCTCTGGTAGGACAGATCATCTACGTCAACAGCATGAACTATGTTATCTTCAATATGGGGCCCAAGCTCTATGAGATCCAGATCGTGTGTGAAAACTCCAAAGCCATCGAGTCCTTTGTCATCCATGAGATCCACAAAAGCGCCACCCTCAGTCAGGTCACCGGCAGCTACTCCGGCCAGACCAAGACCCAGGTGGACTGTGTGTGCAACTCCCGGGAGTATGTACAGCTGCGGGAGTTTATCCGGGATCAGGGGGTAGACTGCTTCATCAAGGTATTTCCTCTCACCCATGTGTTTGGACAGAACAAGGATTTCCATCGGCTCAGCGATGAGAATCTGTAAGGACAAAAAAAGACGGACCGCAGTGCGGTCCGTCTTTCTTTTTGTCTTAGCTCTTCCCCAGAGCCTTCTGGCTGCCGGTGTGGTAGATGGGCTTCCACTCCACCTTCCGGACCAGAGCGGCCAGGGAGATGGGAACGTAGGTAAACATGAAGATGGGGAAGGTAAATACGTACAGGATCTTCTTGTAGGTAGGAATCTGGATTTGCTTCCACTCGCTGAGCACAGTCAGAGCGCCGAAGAGCAGCAGGCCCAGGTAGAAGTTGACCACGGTAGAGCAGGCAAAGCTGCCGGACACGGCCAGGATCTTGTTGGTGATGTACACCGGCTGGCCCCAGCAGGCCAGGCAGACCACCAGGTTGAAGGCCAGGGTCACCAGGGTGAGCAGCATACCGGGAGCGACAGTCATAAACATGTCGTAGCAGGACCAGCTCTGACGGGTAGGCTTACGCAGGAAGCCGCGGGTCAGGGCGGCGCTGTAATTGGCGTTGACCTGATAGAAGCCCTTGGACCAGCGCAGACGCTGATCCCAGCTCTGACGGAAGGTGGTGGGCTGCTCGTCATAGATGACCGCCTTGTCGCAGTAGCCGATGCGGCGGCCCCTCAGGGCACAGCTGACGGAGAACTCGATGTCCTCGGTGAGCAGGTGGAAGGGCCAGCCACCGTTCTCACGGATAACGTCGGCATTGATCAAAAAGCCGGTGCCGGAGACGTGGCAGTTGGTGCCCAGAAGCATACGGGGGAAGTTGAGGAAGCGGGCCTCACGCAAGAACCAGATGGCGTAACCGGAGGAGATCCAGTTGTCGCCAAAGTTGCGGGAGTTGCGGTAGCAGGTGATGGCGCCGTAGTTGCCGCTGTCAAAGACCTTGTTCATCTCAGCGGTGAAGTTGGGGTCCACCAGATTGTCCGCGTCAAAGATCATGTAGCCGTCATACTTGTCACGGCCCTCATGGTGCAGGGTGCGGAAGAGGAAGTCCAGGGCGTAGCCCTTGCCCTTCTTGTTCTGGTTGAAACGCTCATAGACAATGGCGCCGGCCTGGCGGGACACCTCAGCGGTGTTGTCGGTGCAGTTGTCGGCCACCACATAGATGTCCAGGCAATCCTGAGGATAGCGCTGCTCTTTTAATGAGTGGATCAATTCTGCAATGACGCCTGCCTCGTTCCGGGCGGAAATCACCGCGGCATAGCGATGGATCTTGGCATCCTGGGACTGAGTCCAATGGTTGCGGCGGATCACGCCGATCACCAGGTAGACCAGCTGGTAAAAATAGGCCACCGTGAACAGGACCGCCAGGAAGAGGTTGAAGGCCTCCACCAGTTGAATCATATTCATGTTAATCACCTTTTAAATATCGTTGTTTATCGTCTTCGGACCAGACTCAATGTACTGGGTCTGATACATCATAGCACGCTTTTAAAATATTACAAGATTGTTTCATGAGTCTTAATGAAAAGTTAAGAGTTCGTTCATAAATTCACAAGGTTGCGGGAACATTTTAGCCTGAGTTTCCTTGAATTTCCTGTGCAAACTTGTACATTCCTAACAAAACTTAAGAAAAAGATTTTTGCAGAGACTTTTAACCCATGAAATACTTTCTTAACAATTTACGAATTCCGCTTTCTTTTTTCGCAAAAAAACGGACCGCGGATAGGCTCCGTCGGTCCGTTTATATGTAAGATTTTCCATGCCTTCCAGCATCAGCCGCGCCCCCGCAGCAGCTCCTCGGCCAGTCCCTCCCGGACGACCAGGGCGGTAAACAGGCCGGTGTTGAGGGCTCCCTCCAGGGCGGAGGCGGCCGTATTGGCTGAGCACAGTCCAATCACCCTGGGACAGCGGGACAGAACCTCGCGGGGGATCTGGATGGCAAAGTCCCGGTCGGAGGTGATGATCTCGCCCTCCTGATTAAAGTAGTAGTTGAGCAGCCGCCCGCAGGCCCGGTTGCGGTGGAGCAGGTCTCCATACCGGGCCACCGAGGCAAAGTCCGGGGTGGAGGGGTAGTTGCCGATGTTCACCAGGGCGGTGTCCATCTGCTCCCACTGCAGGTGGGTTTGGCGGTAGAGCTGGGTAGAGCAGAGCAGCTCCCGTTCCTCCCAGCTCTGGGCCAGAGCGGGCAGGTTGAGAAAGTAGGGCTCTGCCCCCAGGCGCTCGGCCAGCAGGCGCACATTTTCGTTGGAGTGGTAGTTGCGGATGGGGATGCCCGCACTGCCCAGCAGAGGGCAGATAGTCTGTACCGGGCCGTGACGCCGGGGCTCCTGCTCCAGCACGCTTACCATCTGGCCAATAAAGTGGCCCCAGCCGATGCCCACCCGGCGGGCGCGCAGCCGCTCCTGACTGTCCTGCATCCCGCTCCCTCCTTCCTGCTTGGTTACGTATGTTACAGGGTATCACAGTTTTTTGTCCCGCGCAACCGGGACGGGACAGAAACAGGCCGCCAGGGGTGCTGGCGGCCTGCTGGGGGACGTAAAAGGGGAGCGGTCAGTTGGCTTCGTACAGCTCCAGGATGGCGCCGTCCTTCCAGACAAAGGCCAGGCGGTCCTTGTCATTGGCGGGCATGGGGCCGCAGATGACGCTGTCGGCGTCGGCAATGTACTTCTCCAAATTATCTACCTTGTAGGCCACGTGGGGGTTGCGGTGGATCTCCTCGGGGAAGGGGGTGCCCTCCTCAAACTTCAGATACTCGATCTTGTAGTCGTAGTCGTCCACGTTGCTCACCCAGAACTTGGCCCCCTCGTTGTAGGTCATGCTGGGCTTGCGGTTGGTGACAGGAATGCCGATGTGCATATACTCAGCGGACATAATGGGTCCTCCTATCCATATTGTATTGAGTCAGCTATGTTTCACGGTCTCGTACACCTCAAAGGCCTGCTTGGGGGTGTAGCCCTCGTGGACCACCTTGCCGATGGCCTGGGCCATACCGGCGGGGCAGTCGGACTGGAAAATGTTCCGGCCCATGTCCACGCCGTGGGCGCCCTCCTGGATGGCCTTGTAGGCCATCTCCAGCGCGTCCAGCTCGGGCAGCTTCTTGCCTCCGGCGATGACGATGGGTACCGGGCAGGCGGCGGCCACCCGTTCAAAGCCGTCGCAGTAGTAGCTCTTGACCATGTTGGCTCCGTTTTCCGCCAGCACCCGGGTGGCCAGCAGGAAGAACTTTTTGGTGCGCTCCATCTGCTTGCCCACCGCTACCACACCCAGAGTGGGCATGCCGTAACGGGTGCCGGCGTCGGCGGTGCGGCACAGAAGCTCCAGGGAGCGGCTCTCACCGGGGGCGCCGATGAAGGTCTGGACAGCCACACAGGCCGCGTCCATGCGCAGGGCATTTTCCATGTCGCAGGCAATGCCGCCGCCGTTGGACATGTCGTCATAGAGAACAGTGGAGTCGTAGGTTACCCGCACGCACTTTGCCACCGGAGCGGCAGGGGAGATGCAGGAGCGGATGACACCCTTGGTACCCATGAGCACGTTGACATAGGGAGCCAGGGGCGGAATCACCAGATCGATGCGCTCCAGCCCGGCAGTGGGACCCATGATGTAGCCGTGGTCAAAGGCCAGCATCACGGTGTTGCCCGACTTGGGGTCAAACATCCGGGCCAGACGGCTTTTCATGCCGAAATCGCAGTGGGCCGCGCCCTTGACATAGAAGCCCTCCTGGGCTACGGGGACGTCCAGGTGGTAGTCGTGGGCAGCCTTGTTGCCGATGTTGTCAGCCATAGCGGGTCCTCCTTACTTCTTGGTGAGGTAGGGGGTGCGGCAGGGGGCATTCCAAAGCCGCAGCAGCTCGTCGTCCATGCGGGCCATGAACATCTGGAAGCCGGCCTGCTCCTGAACGGTGAGCAGCTCGCCCACGTAGTTGGCCACAATCTCAATGTTCTTCTCCTTCAGGATCTGCTCACACTTGCGGTAGATGATGAGCTGCTCCATGAGGGTGGTAGCGCCGGAGCCGTTGATGATGAGCATGACCTTCTCGCCGGACTGAATGCCGATGTCCTTGAGCAGGGCATTGACCATGATCTCGGCGGTCTCGTCGGCGGACTTCATGGGCTGACGGCCACCGCCGCCTTCGCCGTGCTGGCCCATACCGATCTCCATGTCGTCCTCGCCCAGGTCGGCCAGAGCGGCGCCGGTGGAGGGATGAGTAGCGCCCCGTACGGCCACGGCCAGGGTGGCCATGTTGTCGGCGAAGCGCTGAGCAATGGCGGCCACTTCCTCCAGGCTCTTGCCCTCGGCGGCGGCGGCACCGGCGATCTTATAGGTGGGGATGCAGCCTACCAGGCCGCGGCGATCGTCGGCGTTCTCACGGGGAGCGTTGGACACGTCCTCCTGGGTGACCACCTTCACCACGTTCAGGCCCAACTTCTTGCACTGCTTCATGGTCAGGCTGCCGGTGAGCATGTCGCCGGCGTGGTTAAGTACGATGTACAGCACGCCCTTGCCCTTGTCGGCCAGCTTGATGGCGTCCACACAGGCCTGGGGACCGGGAGCGGCAAAGATATCGCCCACCACGGAGATATCCACCATGCCCTCGCCCACGAAGCCGGAGATAGCGGGCTCATGGCCGGAGCCGCCCTGGGTGACGATGGTGACACGGTCAGCGCCCTCCAGGGCGTTGTTGATGATCATGTTCTCCTCGCCCCGGTGAATGATGTCCCGGTTGGCGGCGGCCAGACCGTCCAGCAGTTCATCAGTGAGGTTCTCGGGATTGTTGATGAATTTCTTCATTTTCATGGGGAAGTCCTCCTTATATGATCTAAAAAGTAATGAGTGTCAGATTCCCTGTGCCAGTCCCCGGAAGAACAGGGCGGTGGATACCGCTCCGGCGTCGGGGGTGCCGATGGTCTGTTCCTTATAGCTGCGGGCCCGGCCGAACTTGGAGACAAACTGCTTGCTGGCCTTGGCACCCTCTTGGGCGGCCTGGGCAGCGGCTTCCAAAATCGCCTTGCAGTCCCCCTGGGTCTGCTGGGCGGCCTGCACCGCGGGGATCAGCGCGTCCATCATGGTCTTGTCGCCCACCTTGGCGGTGGTGATGTCCTCCATCTCGCTCAGGCAGCCGGCAAACATGGCCTTCAGGCCTGCCTCGTCCACCTGGCCGGCGTCGTCGTCCAGATTGACGCCCAGTCCGCCGATCATGGTGCCGTACAGCGGTCCGGCGGAGCCGCCCTTGACCTCCATCACGGCCATCCCCAGACTGTCCAGGAAGTCCTTGATGGAATCCTCGCCCCACTGGGGGACCCGCTCCTGGATGAGCTTGGCGATCTTTCCCATGGTGATGCCGTGGTCGCCGTCGCCAAAGCGGGAGTCGATATCACTGAGATACTGGGTGTTCTCCTCCAGCAGCTTGGCCGCCTGGAGCAGCATGGCGCTCAGAGCCTCTCGATCCAAAATCATGCGTCCTTCCTCCTTGTCTGATCCGGTGCTTTTTAGCCCCTGTTCCTGTTACCAAAAGTGCCGTAAAGCCCCTGCCTTTAGGCATGGGGATATAAGGCACACCTTATTCCCTCGTTAGTTAGGATATTATCTTGCAGTATATAGTGAATAGTTGTATAATGTTCCTATGGAATATAAGAGCAATAACAATGTGGTGTACTCCTGCAAATATCATGTGGTGTGGTGTCCAAAATATCGACGTAAAGTCTTGGTCAATTGTGTTGATGTACGCCTGAAAGCCCTTATAGAAGAAGTTTGTCGTGAATACCGCATCGACATCATTGAGATGGAAATTATGCCAGACCATGTGCATTTGCTCGTGGAGGTAGACCCTCAATTTGGCATCCATAAGGCTGTAAAACGGATAAAGGGACGGACTTCTCGGATTTTGAGGCAGGAGTTTCCTTGGCTGACTACACGGCTGCCGACACTCTGGACTAACTCGTATTTTGTTTCTACCGTGGGCGGTGCGCCTTTATCTGTCATCGAGCAGTACATCGAAAACCAGAAGAATGTGTAAAGCGGGGAAAGACAATGGAATACTCCTATAAATTCCGCTTGTATCCGACTGATGCACAGAGGAACCAAATAGCCCGCAACTTTGGCTGCTGCCGATATGTGTTTAATCATTTCCTCGCGCAGAGGCAGGAGCACTACAAAGAGACGGGGAAAGCCCCAACACGGTTCCAGCAGGACAAAGCGCTAACTTCTATGAAGCAGGAACTGCAGTGGTTGAAAGAAGCGGATTCCACCTCGCTGCAAGCAGCCCTCCAGGATCTGGACGCAGCCTTCCAAAACTTCTTTCGCCGTGTAAAGCGGGGTGAAAAGCCCGGCTACCCCCGGTTCAAGAGCAGAAAGGACCGCCGCCAATCCTACAAAAGTAAGTGTGTAGGCACGAATATCAAAGTGTTGGAAAAAGCGGTCCGGCTGCCGAAACTCGGTCTTGTGAAGTGCCGCGTCTCAAACGAGGTCAGGGGGCGTATCCTCTCTGCCACCGTGTCGTGCAGTCCCAGTGGGAAATACTTCGTTGCCCTCTGCTGTACCGATGTGGACATTGAGACTCTACCCAGCACCGGGGCCGTTGTTGGCCTCGATATGGGCCTTAAATCATTTGCTGTCACCTCCAATGGAGTAGAGTATCCAAACCATAAGTTTCTGACTAAGAGCATCCGCAAACTGGCTCGTCTCCAGCGCCAGCTCTCCCGAAAATCAAAGGGGAGCAAGCGCAGGGAAAAGGTGCGGCTGAAGGTAGCTCGGTTGCAGGAACACATATCCAATCAGCGGCAGGACACGCTGCATAAGCTATCCACCCAGCTTGTGCAGGGCTACGACCTAATTAGCATCGAGGACTTAGCGCCCAAGAACATGGTCAAGAACCACAAACTTGCTCGGTCTATCTCAGACGCAAGCTGGGGCGAGTTCCGGCGGCAGTTAGAGTACAAGGCGGCGTGGTACGGAAAACAGTTAGTCACGGTAGACCGCTTCTTCCCATCCTCCCAGCTGTGCTCCGTTTGTGGCGCTCAGTGGCCTGGCACAAAGGATTTGTCCGTCCGGGAATGGACTTGCCCTTCCTGTGGCGCCGCCCATAATCGGGACACCAACGCTGCAAAGAACATCCTGAACGAAGGGCTGCGCCTCTTGGCGCAGCAGAAACATACGGTAGGGCGGGACACGCCCAAACCTATACGCTCGGGGAGACCCTATAAGTCCTCGCACGTTGCAGGCTGCGGTCAACGAACCGAGAATCCCCCGGCTTTAGCCGTGGGGAGTGTCAAGTTTGCAACAAAATCATAACAATGCATGTAACGAAAGTCAATCAACTTTGTGCAATTCTACCTATTATAGGAAATCGGACATGGGTTTTTGTGCATATCTAGTTCAAAAACAAAACTTGCTGTTACATATGTAACACACGGCGCAAAACGGTGTTCCGGCGCTACAAAGGTTTAAGCTACATTTTACACAAACCGCGTGGAAGGGACACGGCCCCTCTGTTACAATAGACCCAGATTCCCTTCCGAGGAAGGAGGATGGAAGATGAGCGGTCAGTGCCAGAGCATCGGAAATACGAGTTCAAGGCCTTCCTGCGCCTGCTCTCTCCTCCTCCCCTCGTCTTGCGGCAGATCTCGGGCTGGACGCCCATGTCGGTGTCCAGCCCAGGGTCTGCCGCTGCTTTTTTAGGGAGCCTGTGTCCCGGCGGAATACCAGTTGAGAGGAGTCATGTTTATGCTGCCCTGTCAGAATACCTGTCCCAACTACCAGCACGGCTGCCACAAGAGCTGTGCGGCCTGGAAAGAGCTTCAGGAGCGTCAGCGCCTCCAGCGTCAGCAGAAAAAGGCCTATCTGGACTACTACAATGACCTGTGTCTCACCATGGCCCGGCAGTTCCGGGCGATGAGTCCCTGCCGCTTGGTCCGATAACGGCCTATACATAGAAAAACACCCCAGCCGACCAGAGAAATCTGGCAGGCTGGGGCATTTTGTTGTAGATCAAATGGGCAGCAGGGCACAGGCAATGCGGAAGTAGACCACCAGGGAAATGGCGTCCACAATGGTGGTGATTAGGGGGGCGGCCATGATAGCCGGGTCTGCGTGGCACAGCTTGGCGACCATGGGCAGCACACCGCCCACCGTCTTGGCCAGCAGCACGGTAACAAACAGAGCCAGAGCCACCGTCAGGGCCACCATCTGGTTGCCGGGGTAGGTGATGATCAGGCGCACAAAGTTCACCGCGCTGAGCACCACGCCCACCAGCATGCTCACCCGCAGCTCCTTCCAGAAGACCTTGGCAAAGTCCTTGAGCTGGATCTCGCCCACGGCCATGCCGCGGATGACCAGGGTGCTGCTCTGGCTGCCGGCGTTTCCGCCGGTGTCGGTGAGCATGGGGATAAAGGTGACCAGCAGGGGCATGGCGGCAAAGGCGGCCTCGTACTGGCCCAGGATGCCGCCGGTGATCATGCCGGAGATCATCAGCACCAGCAGCCACAGGATGCGGTGCTTGGCCAGGGACAGTACGCTGGTCTTGAGGTAGGGCTTCTCCGAGGGAGCCATAGCGGCCATCTTCTCAAAGTCCTCGGTGGCCTCCTCTTCCATGACGTCCATCACGTCGTCTACCGTGACGATACCTACCAGACGGCCCTCCTTGTCCACCACGGGCAGGGAGATAAAATCGTACTTCATCATCCGGGCCACCGCTTCCTCCTGGTCCTCGGTGGTCTCGGCGGTGATCACGTCGGTCTCCATCAGGTCGGCAATCAGCTGCTCGTCCTGGGCCAGGAGCAGCTCCTTGATGGTGAGCACGCCCTCCAGCCGGCGGCCGGCGTCGGTGACATAGCAGGTGTACACGCTCTCCGAGTTCTCCCCGGTGCGGCGGATGTGAGCGATGGCCTGGGCCACCGTCATGGACTGTTTCAGGTCGGTAAACTCGGCGGTCATGATGCTGCCCACCGAGTTGTCGGGGTAGTTCAAAAACTGGTTGATGAGTTTGCGGGTGTCGGGGCGGGCGGCCTTCAGCACCCGCTTGACTACGTTGGCGGGCAGCTCCTCCAGCATGTCCACCGCGTCGTCCACATACAGCTCCTCTACAATCGCGGAGACCTCCTGGTCGGTGGCCGACTGGATAATAACCTGCTGGGTGTCCGGCTCCAGATTGGAGAACACCTCTGCCGCCATCTCCTTGGGCAGGGCGCGGAACACCACCACGATCTTGTCCTGGGGCAGCTCCTCCAGGAACTCGGCGATATCGACTTCGTTCTCCTCCAGCAGGGCGGCACGCAGCGCGTGCAGATCACGGCGCTCCAGCAGCTCCAGCAGCGCCTGAATATCCATCATCTTCTTCTCCATTGGAAATTCCTCCTGTTCTTGGTTTGATACAGCGAGGAAGCTACCAATTGGACATACAAAACCGCGGCAAACCCACCGAAGAAGATGCTTCGGCTGTTTTCCGCGGTGATATCCGAGTATGGAGCCGCTAAGGCGGCGCAAAGCAGACCACCCCGAAGGGCGTGGTCAAATCACTGGGAAAGCCAGGCAGCCTGGACAGTCCCGGTCCATATCGGAATATCACGGTCCATATTGGTACTTCGTCCGCATAAGTCCACCTGGATTTCCTCCTTTTATCGGTATTTTGGCAGAGTTTCCTCCACCGGATTCCAGAATAGCATATTTTTTTGCCCGGAACAAGTTAAAAATTGTAAAGAATTTTTGGATTTTGGCGACGGCGAAAAAAAGAAACCGCCGTCCGGGGATCGGTCCGGAAGAGACCGGTCCGCCAAGACGGCGGGATGTTTATGGGAAGTTACCGGGTAGAGTCGTAGGTGTACACCGGGGGAGCGGGAGGGACAAAGGAGATCCGGGCGTCGTAGAATCCAGCCCGGGCCAGTCCGGTGTAGGGCAGCAGCCAGAGCTCCACCGGCAGGCACAGCAGAAGCCCAACCAGCGAGCCGGCGGTGGTTCCGGCAACCAGAGTCATCAGCGTTTCCGGAGTCGCGCCGCTCTGAAAGATCCCGATCAGGGTGGGGATGAGGAAGATGACCTGGGCAAGAATGGCCAGACCCCACTCCAGCAGGTACCAGCCCAGGAAGGACAGGTCCAGCTTGAACAGCTCCGGCTTCCAGCCGCGCATCAGGCCTACGCTCTCCCGCACCGCAGCAGCCGCGCCCCGATCGGGGCGGTCCATCAGCAGGTAGGGGGCCAGCGCATAGCGCAGGCGGATAAAATAGAGGTAGGGGATCAGGGCGAAGGTGAACAGCTGGGTCAGAAGGATCATCATTTCCAGACTGTTGGCGGCGGAAATGATCACCGTAGCAGGGATCACAGGCAGCAGGCACCAGCCAAACAGCCGCAGGAAGATCTGGATCTCCATCAGCAGCACCTGACCGGCCATGCCGAAGCCGTCAATCAAGGTGGCAAAGTCGGCCTCATCTCTCCGCCAGGCCCTCAGACACCATATCTCATAGCCGAAGTTCATTACCACGCTGTACAAGGTGAGCAGCAGGGTGAAGAACAGGGGGAAAAACTGTACTCCGGAAGAGGAAGCGGCCAGACTGGTGGTAAAACCGGCCAGATCGGAAATGGTGCTCACGCCGGTGGTCAGCCCCCAGAACAGCAGGGCCACCAGCCAGGCGGGAGGAACATTTTGCCGCATGGTCTGTCTGGCCCGGTCCTTCAGGGCCTTGCGATGGATCTCCATGGGTATCATCTTGTGTCTCCGTTCTATTTATGATTTTATCCTCAGTTCTCCCAGTTTTCCATCACCTGGCGCAGCTGGTCAGCCAGCTTTGCCAAGTCCTTGTTGGGACGGCCGCGGCTGCGGCTGATGAGAGCCTCCAGCTGCTTGGACACGTCCAGCAGCCGGACAAAGGCGGGAGAGCCCTGAGCAGCGCCGCCGGACACCCGCTTGGGTTCCAGCACCACGCCCTTGGCCAGCATCACATTCTCCGCCAGGTCGTAGACCTCCTGATAGAGAGGCGCGTGGGCGGGAATGCCCCGGTCGTTGAGGGTTTGGGCAAACAGGTCGGTGACCGGGCTGTCGCCGTGGACCACAAAGACCTGCTTGGGAGCGGGGCTGAAGCGGCCGATCCAGTCCAGCAGGTGGGTGCGGTCGGCGTGGGAGCTGAGTCCCTTAAAGTTGATAATGCGTGCGTTGACGGCGATCTCCTCGCCGAAGAGTTTGACAGACTTGGCGCCTTCCAGCAGCCGCCGGCCCAGAGAACCCTCCGCCTGGTAGCCCACGAACACCACGGCGCACTCGCTGCGCCACAGGTTGTGCTTCAGGTGGTGACGGATACGGCCGGCATCACACATGCCGGAGGCGGAGATAATGACCTTGGACCGGGGGTCCAGGTTCAGGGCCTTGGACTCGTCGGTGGACTGCACCAGAGTGAGCCCCGGGAAGGTAAACAGGTTTTCGCCCCCCTGGAGGACGGCGATGGCCTCCTCGTCCAGGTAGCCGCGAAGGTCCCCGGCGTAGATCTTGGTGGCCTCGGCAGCCAGCGGGCTGTCCACGCACACCTGGAAGTCGGGGTGGGTCTTGACCAGCCCCTCATTTTTGATTTCCCGCAGGAAGTAGAGAAGCTCCTGGGTGCGGCCCACAGCAAAGGAGGGGATGACCACGTTGCCGCCCTGGGCGAAGGTGTCGTCGATGAGCTGGGCCAGCGCTTCGGTGTAGCTCTCAGGCACCTCGTGGTCCCGGTCGCCGTAGGTGGACTCCATGACCACATAGTCTGCCTCTTCCAAAAATTCCGGGTCCCGGATGATGGGCTGGTCCACGTTGCCCAGGTCGCCGGAGAAGACCAGCTTGCGCTCCACGTCCCCCTCCTTGGCCCAAATCTCCACAATGGAGGAGCCCAGCAGGTGGCCCGCGTCCCGGAAGCGGATCTTCACGCCCTCGCACAGGTCCAGCGTCTGGCCGTACTCCACGGTAAAGATCTGTTCCAGCGCCGCCTCCGCGTCAGCCACGGTGTACAGCGGTTCCACCTCGGGCCGTCCGGCACGCTTGCCCTTCTGGTTCTGCCACTGGGCGTCGCTCTCCTGAATGAAGGCGGAGTCCCGCAGCATAATGGACAGCAGCTCACCAGTGAGCCGGGTGGTGAAGATCTGGCCCTGGAACCCCTCTTTCACCAGCAGGGGGATCCGGCCGGAGTGGTCGATGTGGGCGTGGGTAACGATAACATAGTCGATGTAGCTGGGGGAGAAGTCCAGAGCGTTGTCGTCATGCTCATCCCGGCCCTGCTGCAGGCCGCAGTCGATGAGGATCTTTTTGCCCCCCACCTCCAGGCAGTGACAGCTTCCAGTGACCGCGTGAGCCGCGCCGAAGAATGACAGCTTCATAACCGTGCCTCCTGTGTTCCTATGTAGTGACTATATTGTACATCGAACTCAGGGAGAATTCTATACTAATTTGTGAATCTTGTCTGAATTACAGCACCTGGAAGTGCTGGAGGGCTTTGACGATGCCGTCCTCGTCCACCGAGGCGGTGTCCCAGTCGGACTGCCGCTTCACCTCGTCACTGGCGGTGCCCATAGCTACGCCGATGCCGGCGTGGACCAGCATGGAGAGGTCGTTTTCTCCGTCACCGAAGGCCATGCTCTCCTCCACGGGGATGCCGAAGTGCTCCAGAATGGCGTCCATGCCCTTGTCTTTCCCGCCGGTGGGAGGGATGACGTCCAGGAAGTGAGGATGCCAGCGGGTGGTTTTCAGATGGGGCGCCCGGTCCAGCAGCAGGTGCTCGTTGTCCCGGTCCAGGAAGGTGATGGCCTGGTAGATCTCCCGTCCCAGGGCGTGGGAGGCGGGACGCACCGGAGGCAGGGGCAGGTTCAGGTCTTTCATAAAGGCCCGGGTCAGGTCGTTGATGCAGTTGAGGTAAATATCCTCGCCCTCCAGGAAGATGCAGGAGAAGGCGTCGTCTCCCGCTGCGGCCACCAGCTCCTCCACGGCCTGGGGAGGCATGGGATTTTTCCGCAGGACCTGGTCTCCGGCAAAGCAGTACTGACCGCTGAGGGTGACATAGCCGTCAAAGGGGAAGAGGTCCCGCACCTGGCCCAGCATCTTCTGGTGCCGCCCGGTGGAAAGAAACAGCTTGATGCCCCGTGAGCGCAGAGTGTGCAGAGCCTGCATGGCCGAGTCGGGGATGGTGTGGGTCTTGAAGCTGACTAGGGTGCCGTCAACATCAAAGAAAATGGCTTTTATCATAGTGGTCTCCTTAAAAAAGGCTTCCCCGAAGGGGGAAGCCAGTGCGTTTTTGTTTCTATGGGAACAGATGTTACTTTAAAACTGCCGGTGCCGCCACAGAGGCGAAACGCAGTTTCGCAGAAAGCTTTTTTGCCTACTTTTTTCTCGAAAAAAGTAGGTTAAGAAAGCGGGGCAGGTTCTAGCTTTTCCACCAGCGCCCACTCCACGCGGCGCTCGCACAGCTCCTCCACCCGGATGCGCAGGCCCATGGCCTCCACCACCGGGCGGCTGCCGTCCTCGGGGATGACCGGCAGCAGGGCGAAGACCAGACCGCCTACCGTGTCGCAGTCCAGCCGCTCCAGCTCCTCCTCGTCCAGTTCCACGCCCATGGTCTGGGCCAGGTCCTCCAGATCGGCGGAGCCGGACACCTTCCACTGGGTGTCGCTGAGCTGGATGATCTCCTGCTCCTCCTGGGGGTCGAATTCATCGTAGATCTTGCCCACCAGTTCTTCCAGCAGGTCCTCCAGGGTGAGCAGGCCGCCGGTGCCGCCGTACTCATCCACCACCAGAGCCATGTGGATCTTTCGGTTCTGCATATCCCGGAACAGTACGTCGGCCCGTACCGACTCCGGTACAAAATAGGCCGGACGGAGCAGCTGCTCCAGAGGCAGGGGATCGGGCTTGCTCTTGTTGATCAGGTAGTCCCGGGTGGACAGAATGCCCACGATATCGTCAATATCGTCCTTATAGACCGGAAAACGGGACAGACCAGAGGACTGGATGGTGTCCAGAATGGTCTGGTCGTCATCATCCAGCGCCAGGGTTACCATATCGGTGCGGTGACGCATCACGTCGTCGGCGGTCATGCTGTTGAATTCAAAGATGTTGGCGATAAGCTCCTTTTCATTCTGCTCGATGGCTCCGGACTCCTCGCCCTCCTCCACCATTGCCATGATCTCATCGGCCAGTTCCTCACCCTTATCCCGGCGCAGCCAGGCCAGGACTGGGCGGTAGAGCAGTAAAATTACATTGACAGCCAGACTAATCCCAAACAATATGGGCCATAAATGGTCCCCAGACACGGAAATTCCCCCTTAAATTTAAAAAATATACGAATACAATTTGCATGATAGCACAAAATCTTCCTCCGCGCAAGAGAAACCCCGGCGGCTCTCTGCCGGCTGCCGCTCAAAAACAGAGACTTAACAGAAGCAGGTGCTTTCCTTTTACAAAGTGTGGGAATAGGGTGCAAATGGCCGGCGGATATGCTATAATTTTTCCAAACACCGAACGGAGGAGAGAGCGATGAAGCTGGGTTCAGAGCGTTGGCTGGGCCATATCCGGGAGCTGGGGATTTTTTTAAAATGGCTGCTGTATGCCTGCGGGATCGGGCTGTTGGCGGGAGCGGTGGCGGCCGCGTTCCACTTCGGCATCGATTGGGCCACCGAACTGCGGGGGGAACACCCCTGGGTAGTCTGGCTGGCTCCGGTAGGAGGCGTGGCCATTGTGTTGCTGTACCGGGTGTGCCATATGGAAAAAGACCAGGGCACTAATCTGGTGCTGGTGGCTGTGCGGGAGGCAGAGCCGCTGAAGTTGCGTACGGCGCCGCTCATCTTCCTATCCACCATCCTCACCCATTTGGTGGGCGGCTCGGCGGGGCGTGAGGGAGCCGCGCTGCAGCTGGGCGGCTCCTTAGCCGCCTGGGTGGGCCGTGGGATCGGTCTGGACGATAAAGACCGGCGGGTCATGGTCATGTGCGGCATGGCCGCCGCCTTCTCCGCCCTGTTCGGCACTCCCCTTACCGCTGCTGTCTTTGCTATGGAAGTGGTAAGCGTGGGCGTCATGTATTACGCCGCGCTGGTGCCCTGTGCGGTGGCCTCGTCGGTGGCCTTCCTGCTGGCGCGCTTTTTGGGGCTGCACCAGACCTCGGGCTATCCGGTGGGAGAGGCTATGGCTCTCACCCCTTTGACCATGCTCCAGGCGGCGGGACTGGGCCTGCTGTGCGCCCTGGTGTCTATTTTGTTTTGTAAAGCCATGCACTACGCTCCCAAGCTCTACGCCCGGGTGCTGCCCAATACCCTGGCCCGGGCGGCGGTGGGCGGCGTGCTGGTGCTGCTGCTCACGCTGCTGGTGGGAGAGCAGACCTACAACGGAGCAGGAGACGCCGTCATCCGCGCCATGCTGGCCGGAGAGACCGTCCCCGAGGCCTTCCTGCTGAAGATACTCTTTACCGCCGTCACCCTGGGAGCGGGCTTCCGGGGCGGTGAGATCGTCCCCGTCCTCTTTACCGGTGCGGCCTTTGGTACTACGGTGGGACCGCTGTTGGGGATCCCCCATGGATTTGGCGGAGCGATGGCCATGGCGGCGGTGTTCTGCGGAGCCACCAACTGCCCCATGACCGCCCTGCTCCTCTCCCTGGAGCTGTTTGGAGGCGAGGGATTACCCCTGTATGCGCTGTGCTGCGGCGTGTCCTATATGCTCTCGGGATACTATGGTCTGTACAGCGAGCAGAAGATCGTCTACTCCAAATTCAAAACCGAGTGGATCGACAAAAAAGCACAATGACGCAATCCCCTGGGGCAGTAAGGATCGCGCCTTTGCAACAAGATATTGTGCTACATTTTTTGTCGAATTCAATATATTGACTCCCTCCTTTCAACGTGATATAGTGAAGGCACGCGAACTACGGCCCGGCGACCTGCCGGGCCGTTACACAGTCTGAAAGAAGAGGGAGAGAATGAGTCATGTACCAAGTGACAAAGCGTGACGGCACCGCCGCCACCTTCGAGATCGGCAAGATCAGCGCCGCCATTACCAAGGCGTTCCAGGCTCTGGACAAGCAGTTCCATCCCAGTGTCATCGACCTTCTGGCTCTGCGGGTCACCGCTGACTTTGAGCCCAAGGTCCGGGACGGCCGCATCGCCGTGGAGGACATTCAGGACAGCGTGGAGGCCGTCCTCTCTGAGGCGGGATACTCCGACGTGGCCAAGGCCTACATTTTGTACCGCAAGCAGCGGGAGAAGATCCGCAACGTCAATTCCGCCCTGCTCAACTATAAGGATCTGGTGGATGACTACCTGCAGATCAACGACTGGCGGGTAAAGGAGAACTCCACCGTCACTTACTCTGTGGGCGGCCTGATCCTCTCCAACTCCGGCGCCATCACCGCCAACTACTGGCTGAGCGAAATTTACGACCAGGAGATCGCCAACGCCCACCGCAACGCCGAGATCCACCTCCACGACCTCTCCATGCTCACCGGCTACTGCGCCGGCTGGAGCCTGAAGCAGCTCATCCAGGAGGGACTGGGCGGTATCCCCGGAAAAATCACTTCTGCCCCCGCCAAGCATCTGTCCACCCTCTGCAACCAGATGGTCAACTTCCTGGGCATCATGCAGAACGAATGGGCGGGCGCTCAGGCCTTCTCCTCCTTCGATACCTATCTGGCTCCCTTTGTTAAGGTGGACAACCTGACCCAGAAGGAAGTCAAGCAGTGCATCCAGTGCTTCGTCTACGGCGTCAACCCCCCCAGCCGCTGGGGTACCCAGGCTCCCTTCTCCAATATCACCCTGGACTGGACCGTGCCCAAGGACCTGGAGAACCTGCCCGCTATCGTAGGCGGCAAGGAGCAGGACTTCACCTACGGGGACTGCAAGAAGGAAATGGACATGGTGAACAAGGCCTTCATCGAGATCATGATCGAAGGCGACGCCAACGGCCGCGGCTTCCAGTATCCCATCCCCACCTACTCCATCACCCGGGACTTTGACTGGAGCGAGACAGAAAACAACAAGCTCCTCTTTGAGATGACCGCCAAGTACGGCACTCCCTATTTCTCCAACTACATCAACTCCGACATGGAGCCCTCCGACGTGCGCTCCATGTGCTGCCGCCTCCGTCTGGACCTGCGGGAGTTGCGGAAAAAGTCCGGCGGCTTCTTTGGCTCCGGCGAGTCCACCGGCTCTGTGGGCGTGGTCACCATCAACCTGCCCCGCATCGCCTATCTGGCCAGCGACGAGGCCGACTTCTACAAGCGCCTGGACCACCTGATGGACATTGCCGCCCGCAGCCTGAAGACCAAGCGTACCGTCATCACCAAGCTGCTGGATGCAGGCCTCTATCCCTATACAAAGCGTTATCTTGGAAGCTTTGATAACCATTTCTCTACCATCGGCCTCATTGGTATGAACGAGGTGGGCCTGAATGCCAAGTGGCTGCGGGCAGACCTTACCCATGAGGAGACCCAGAAGTTTGCCAAGGACGTGCTCAACCACATGCGGGAGCGTCTGAGCGACTATCAGGAGGAGTACGGCGACCTCTACAACCTGGAGGCCACCCCTGCCGAGTCCACCACCTACCGCTTTGCCAAGCACGACAAGCAGGAGTTCCCCGACATCATCACCGCTAACGAGAACGGCACCCCCTACTACACCAACTCCTCCCACCTGCCTGTGGGCTATACCGAGGACATCTTCTCCGCCCTGGACATCCAGGACGAGCTCCAGACCCTCTACACCTCCGGTACCGTGTTCCATGCCTTCCTGGGCGAGAAGCTGCCCGACTGGAAGGCGGCGGCCAACCTGGTGCGGAAGATCGCCGAGAACTACAAGTTGCCCTACTACACCATGTCCCCCACCTACTCCGTCTGCGCAGACCATGGCTACCTCACCGGCGAGCAGCATGTCTGCCCCATCTGCGGCAAGGAGGCCGAGGTGTACAGCCGCATCACCGGTTACTATCGCCCGGTGAAGAACTGGAACGACGGCAAGACCCAGGAGTTCAAGGATCGGAAGGTGTACGACATTAACCATTCCCACCTGCGTCGTGCCGGCCGCGCCGGCTCTCAGGTCACGGTGGACAGCACTCCGGCTCAGAAAGCGGACAGCGATGAGCTGCTGCTCTTCACCACCCGCACCTGCCCCAACTGCCGCCAGGCCATCAGCCTGCTGGACAAGGCGGGGATTTCCTACCGGAAGGTAGTGGCGGAGGAGAGCCCCGACCTCACCACTCGTTACGGCGTGCGGCAGGCTCCCACCCTGGTCTATGAGGATCAGGGACAGGCGGTGAAGCTCACCGGCGTGGGCGCCATCAAGAAGTTTGCTGATCAGAACCGCGCCGCCGTTTAACCTACTTTTCTTGAAAGAAAAGTAGGCAAAAGAACTTTGTGCGAAACTGCGTTTCGCCTCTGCGCCCGTAAGGTACCTATTTGTAGGAGCGACATTTCCCGTCGCTCCTACTTTTTTATCGGTAAGGAGGTTACGCCCGCCCGATACCTGCCGCACCAAACAGGTAGGCAGGAACCAGGCGGGTGTACGATAGAATACAGTAGCCTACAAATTTGGACGGCAAAAGGCCCCAGTGGGCCGAGAGTAGAAGAGAGCATGGTCATAGCTTAGAACCGCCGGAACTTAAGCACCGGCCAAAGGGACACGCCCCCGTAAAACGGGGTCCGGGGCAAGCCGCCTGTGAGCACCCGCTCACCGAAGGCGGCCCCGGCGGTTCTTTGGTTACTTTCTGTCCGCACAGAAAGTAACACCCCCGTCCTCCACAAAGAAAGAAAACTTATCCACATTCTGAATTTAAAATGTGGACAAAAAATACTCCGTTCCCACAAGGGGAACGGAGTATTTTGATTGGTCAGATTATTCCTCTGCCATCGCCTTGGCGGCCTCAATGGCCTTGGCCTGAGCCATGGGCGGGCAGTCCTCGTAACGGACAAAGTGGAAGGTGAAGGAACCACGGGACTGAGTCATAGCCCGCAGATCGATGGCGTAAGAGGTCATCTCCGCCATGGGTACCTCAGCCTCGATCACCTGCTCACCGTTGTCGGTGGGGGTCATGCCCATCACGCGGCCGCGGCGCTTGTTCAGATCACCGATCACGTCGCCCATGTAGCTGTCGGGCACGGTGACCTTCAGCTCGCCCACGGGCTCCAGCAGCACGGGGTTGGCCTCGGGCATAGCGGCCTTGTAGGCCAGCTGAGCGGCGGTCTTAAAGGCGATTTCGGAGGAGTCCACGGGGTGGTAGCTTCCATCGTACAGAACGGCCTTCAGGTTGACCACGGGGTAACCGGCCAGAGGACCATGGACGCAGGCCTCGCGCAGACCCTTTTCCACAGCGGGGAAGAAGTTCTTGGGCACGGAGCCGCCGAACACTTCCTCGGCAAAGACCATCTCTTCCTGGTCGAAGTTGGGCTCGAAGCGGATCCACACGTCACCGAACTGGCCGCTGCCGCCGGTCTGCTTCTTATGACGGCCCTGCTTGGAGACGGTCTTGCGGATCTTCTCACGGTAGGGCACGCGGGGAGTCTTCAGCTCGGTCTCCACGTTGAAGCGGCTCTTCAGCTTGGACACCAGCACATCCACCTGGATGTCGCCGGCAGCGTAGAGCACCATCTGGTGGGTCTCGGCGTTGTTGACCACGGTGAAGGAGGGATCCTCCTCGTTGAGGCGGTTCAGGCCCTGAGCAACCTTATCCTCCTGGCCGCGGGTCTTGGGGGAGATGGCCACGGAGTAGTTGGGCTCGGCGAAGGGGATGGCGGCCAGGGAGATGACCTTACGGGCATCGCACAGGGTGTCGCCGGTCTTGACCTTCTCCATCTTGCCGATGGCGCCGATGTCGCCGCAGGAGAGCTCCTTGACCTCTTCGGCCTTCTTGCCCCGCATGATGTACAGGCGGCCCAGCTTCTCGTTGTTGCCGGTGCGGGAGTCCACCAGGGTCAGGTCGGAGGTGATGTTGCCGGAGAGAACCTTAATGAAGGAGTACTTGCCGTACTGGTCGGAGACGGTCTTGAACACGAAGGCACAGGGCACGCCGCCGGGAGCGACTGCGAACTCCTCCTTGGTGCCGTCGGGAGCAACGCCCTTACGCATGTTGCCCTCGGCGGGGTTGGGCATCAGTTCCACGATGTTGTCCATCAGCATCAGAGAGCCCATGGTGTTCACAGCAGAGCCGCACAGCACGGGGAACAGGGACAGCTCGCGCACACCCTGGCGCAGGCCCTGGATCATCTCGACATAGGTGAAGTCCTCGCCGGAGAAGAACTTATCCATGAACTCCTCGCTGGTCTCGGCCACGGACTCCTTCAGAGCATCGTTGAACTCGGTGATGACGTCTTCCTTGCCTTCGGGGATGTCGATCTCGACGCGCTTGCCGTTCTGCATCTCATAGGCGCGCTTGTTGAGCACGTCGATGATGCCGGTGACCTTCTTATTCTCGTCCCAGATGGGCACGACCACGGGAGCGATCTTGTTGCCGAAGCGCTCACGCAGGGCGTCGAAGGTGGCGTTGTAGTCGGAGTTCTCCTCGTCGGTCTTGGAGATATAGATAAAACGGGGCATATCCCGCTCTTCGCAGTATTTCCAGGCCTTCTCCAGGCCCACGGAGATGCCGTCCTTGGCGGAGCAGACGATGATGGCGGCGTCGGCCACGGTGAGGGCCTGCATCACTTCGCCGGAGAAGTCAAATCCGCCCGGAGTATCCAGCACATTGATCTTACATCCCTTGTACTCCAGAGGAGCCACAGAGGTGGTGATGGAGATCTGACGCTTGATCTCCTCCTGATCGTAATCGCATACGGTATTTCCGTCGGCACACTTGCCCATGCGGTCGATGGCGCCGGTCATATACAGCAGGCTCTCGATCAGAGCGGTCTTACCGCTTCCACTGTGACCCAACAGGCAGACGTTACGGACGTTTTGTACAGAATAGCTCATGGTTGATCCAACTCCTTGTTTCGAACATCTGTGACACATATGCGCAGAGTTTGCACTCCGGCATGTGGTACAATCCTGTTGGTTATTATAACGTAATACCCCGGTTCTGGCAACTGTTTTTTTGGCGCGATTGCCCGTTGTACCCCGGGTGAGCCGGGAGATTCCATACCTTTTTTTATGAAAAGTGCCTAAAAAGCGAGGAATTGTATAAATTAACAAAGAATATAAAAAAGGGACCCGAAAAAATCCGGGTCCCTTTGGGATTATTTTCCGCTTTCGCCCAGGCGGACGATGCAGGTTTTGGTCCAGGGGGTGGAGGTGACGGTGTATTCCGCCTTCTCCTCATCTAAAATCCGGCACAGCTGCTCCAGCACCTGGCTGCTTACGGTGCAGCTGACATTTCCCTTGTTGTCCACAGACCACTCATCCAGGGAGGGCAGCAGGCGGGAGACGCCCTCCGGCATGGTGTAGAGTACCAGGACCGTCTGCGTGGAAGCGCTGGAAGTCTGGGCTTTGTTCTGCGGGTCGGACGTTTCACCCTGGCCCTCAAAACCGCTGACCGACGAGTCGGGGGGCGTCTGGCCGGAGGACTGAGAGCCCTGCGTGGCGCTTGATTCTACCTCCGGCTGGGGATCCGCAGTGCGGGGCTGGGGGACGGAAGCGGGATCGTTGCCCCCATCGTCGGGAGCCTGGGCGGGGTCCACACCGTATTGGGTGGCAGAATCGCTCCGGGAGCCGTCAGCAGTGCCGGATGACTGGGAGGATACTTCGCCCTGACCGGAGGTGACCATGCCGCCGCTCAAATTCCCATCCTGGGGCAGGGAGCGGTAAATGCCAATGCAAAGGAGGGCGCAGGCTGCCAATCCCGCCAAAGCCCGGACCTGAGGCCGGCGCCACAGGGGGATTACCTTGGGCTTGCTCTGAGTCTGCTGCTGCACCTGAGCCATCACACGCTGAGTAAAGTCTGCCGGAGCCTGGATCTCTCCCAGGTTCCGCAGGGCCTGGTCCAGCTGTTCCAGCTCCTCCTTGTCCTTGCGGCAGGAGGGACAGGCGGCCAGATGTTCCTCCAGCTCCTGCTTCTCCTGAGGGGAGAGGGGTTCGTCTAACTGCTGGCTGAGCAGTTCCCAGGCGCGTTCACACGAGATCACAGCCATCACCTCCGTTTCGTTCCTTCTTTTTGGGTAGACGTGTCGGAGGCAAAAAAGTTCCCTTCCGCAGTCAAAATTTTTTTCAGTGCCAGCCGGGCGCGGGCGATGCGGGATTTCACCGTGCCCAGGTCCAGGTCCAGCGCTGCTCCGATCTCCTGGTAGGACAGGCCGGACAGCTCCCGCATGACCAAAATCTCCCGCTGGTGGTCGGGGAGAGCTTGCAGGCCTGCCTCCACCGCTTCCTTTGCCATGCGGCGCTCGGTCTGAAGGGCGGGATCGGCCTGGTGGTCGGCGGGTTCCCAGTCGCTCTCGCCGTCCTCTCCGGTGAGGGAGGCGACCTCCAGGTCCCGGCGGCGCTTGCGGCGGCGGAGATGGTCGATGCAGGCGTTGCTGGTGAGACGGTATACCCAGGTGGAGAAGCTGCTCTCCCCCTTAAAGGTGGGCAGAGCCCGCCAGGCATTGAGAAAGGCCTCCTGGGCTGCATCCTGGGCGTCCTCCGGGTCGCCCAGCATCCGCAGGGCCAGGGAATACACCCGGTTTTGGTTGTCCAGCACCAGCTGTTCAAAGGCTCCTTGATCGCCTGCTTTGGCCCGGGCGATCAACTCCGCTTCTGTCATCTTCTCCACCTCCTTCCCCCGCTTTCTTGAAAGAAAGCTTGGCAAAGAACTTTGTGGGAAACTTCGTTTCCCTTCTGTTTTGGTTACATATGGCCCTTACGTCAGGTCCCGCAAAATCCCCTTGGTCACTTTGTATACGTCCTCCAGGGTAGTGATCTTCACGATTTGTTCCTTATAATAGCCTGCGTGGGGCACGCCCTTGAGATACCAGGCATAGTGCCGCCGGGCCTCCAGACAGGCGATCTTCTCGCCCTTGTTGGCCGCCGACAGCTCAAACTGCCGCACCGCAGTGCGGCACCGCTCCTCCAGAGGGGGCATGGGCGGGATCTCCCGGCCTTCCAGGGCGGCCTTGCACTGGGCAAACAGCCAGGGATTGCCGAACACACCCCGGCCGATCATCGCCATGTCTGCTCCGGTGTATTTCAGGATCCGGGGCGCGTCCTCGCCCTTAAAGACATCGCCGTTGGCGATGACCGGGATATTCACCGCCTTTTTGACTTCTCGAATCCAATCCCAGTTGGCGGTGCCGGAATACATCTGGTTGCGGGTGCGGCCGTGGACAGCCACGGCGGCGGCGCCCGCCTGCTCCATGGCCTTGGCAAATTCCACGCAGTTGATGGAGCCCTTGTCCCAGCCCAGACGGAACTTTACCGTCACGGGGCAGCCTGCGCCGCGGATCACCGCCTCCAGCACCTTGACTGCCTTGTCCGGGTCCCGCATCAGGCCCGAGCCGTCTCCGGAGTTTGCCACCTTGGGCACCGGACAGCCCATATTGATGTCGATGAGGTCGGCCCCGGATACCTCGTGGGCAATGGCCGCGCCCTCCTGCATGCACACCGGGTCGCTGCCGAAGATCTGAGCGGCGGCGGGGTGCTCCCCCTCTCCCAGCTGGAGCAGGGGAATGGTCTTTTTATCCTGATAGCACAGAGCCTTGGCGCTGACCATCTCGGTGCAGGTCAGGCCTGCGCCCTGCTCCCGGCAGATGGTGCGGAAGGCCACGTCGGTGACTCCGGCCATGGGGGCCAGAGCCAGGGGTGTTTCAATATTGATTCCAGCGATGGATACCATGTGTCCTCCTATGGTCAAGGGCCGGAAAACCTTCCCGGCCCGAACTGTTCACGCCATTGTATCACACCCTGTATTGGTTGACAAGGGCGGCGGAAATCATTAAAATTGGGGAAAACCCTAATATATAAGGAGAGAGAAACCATGGAGCTTGCCCTGCGTGCCGCCGCTCTGGGCGGCGTGAGTGTTTACCGTCCCATCCTCAAAACCCCTCTGATGACTGCGCTGAGCCAGCTTTTGCAGGCCTGCCGGGGCGGAGCGGGACAGGAGGCTCTGGACCGATACACCGAAGTGTTCTATCAGCTGCGTCAGGAGGGATTTTCCGGCCTGGGTGACTGGCTGTGGGATCAGCTGCGCTACACCGACAACCCCTACGGGACGCTGGTGGACCTGGGCGGAGAAGACCCGGTGCTGGAGGGGGCTGCCCGCCGGGATGTGCAGGCCCTGATGGACCTGGCCAGCACCCCCTGTACGGACTACCTGGAGGCCATGACTGCCGCCCTGCCCCAGGAGTATGCCTCTGTGGTAGAGGGACTGCCCCAGTGGGAGGCCAAGGTCCCCTTTGATTTTGAGTCCCTTACCGCCTTCTACCGGGAGAATGGCTGCGGCCTGTACGCCCGGTACCGGGCCTTTCTGTGGGAGGAGGGACATCTGGTTCCGGTGCCCGATCCTGACTGTCCCCACCCCATCGAGCTGTTGGGCTATGAGCAGCAGCGGCAGCAGGTGCTGGACAACACCCGTCTGCTCCTCTCCGGCCGTCCGGCCAACAATGTGCTGCTCTTCGGCGACGGTGGAACCGGCAAGTCGGCTACCGTAAAGTCCATGCTCTACCGGGAGGGGATGGAGGACCTGCGCCTCATTGAGATCCAGAAGGAGAACCTGGTGGGCATGTCCCAGCTGATGCGCTCTCTGGGAGGCCGCCGGCACAAGTTCATCCTGTTTATTGACGACCTGGCCTTTGACCAGGACGATAAGACCTACTCCTCCATGAAGACCATCCTGGAGGGCGGCCTGGAGAAGCGCCCGGCCAACGTGGCCATCTACGCTACCTCCAACCGCCGTCATCTGGTGCGCCAGAACTTCTCCGACCGGGGCACCGACGAGGTGGATGCCTTCGAGACCATTGCGGAGAAGACCGCCCTGGCCGAGCGCTTTGGCCTGCGCATCCCCTACCTCACCATGAACAAAAAGGAGTATCTCAGTCTGGTGGATCATCTGGCCGGACTGGAGGGGCTGGAGATGGACTGGGAGGTGCTTCATGCCAAGGCCATGGAATGGGAGATCCGCCACGCCGGACGCACACCCCGGGTGGCCCGGCAGTTTATTGCATCCCTGCGCACACCCTGAGGGGGACCTCTTGTCCCCGGTCCGCATATGTGGTATGATATGGAATAAGAATGTATCCGCTTGCACAAGCATTCTGCCTTGGGAGGTGGGTTTATGATCACCGCGTACCATAAGGAATACAGCGACTGCCTGGGCCGGGATATGGAATTCAAGGTCTACGGTTCCGGCGGTAAGCCTGTGCTGGTCATCCCCGGCGAGAAGGGCCGCTTCTTCCAGTGGGAGGAGACCGGGATGGTGGAGGCGCTGAAGTCGGAGCTGGAGCGGCACCGCCTGCAGCTGTTTGTGGCCGACACCATCGACGCGGAGACGGTGTGCAACCAGTGGGGCGACCCCTACCACCGGGTGCGCATGCACGAGGGTTGGTACCACTATGTGGTGGATGAACTGGTCCCCCGCATCGGTGAGCTGAACGCCACCGGGCAGGATCTGCTGGTGGTGGGCTGTTCCATGGGCGCCTACCACGCGGCCAACTTCTTCCTGCGCCGCCCCGACCTGTTTGACGGGCTGATCGCCCTGTCAGGCGTGTACGACACCTATGGGATGTACCAGGGCTACATGGATGAGGTGGCCTATGCCAACGACCCCTGTGTCAGCCTGTCCGGCATGGCTCTGGACCACCCCTATATCGATATGTTCAACCGTCGGCGTATGGTGTTCTGCTGCGGACAGGGAGCGGGGGAGGAAGCCTCCCTGGCAGCTACCCGCCGTCTGGAGCAGGTATTCCTGCGCAAAGGTATTCGGGCCAGAATGGACTACTGGGGCTTTGATGTGGATCACAGCTGGTTCTGGTGGAACAAGCAGATGCCCTACTTTTTGCCCTATGCCCTGGGAGAAGAGCCTTGGCCGCCCAGAGCCAGAGAGGACCGGGAGGAGCCGGAGCACGCCTATTATCCCTACTATCCTTACTCCCCCTTCCCGCCCAGAGAGCGGCTGCTCTACTTTGAAGAGGACTTTGATTAACGAAAAGCCTTCGTTTCCCGTTGGGAAACGAAGGCTTTTTTACGCTTCATGAGGTCGGGCCTGTCTGAGTCTGCGTTGGCAGAACAGGTGGGATATGGTATGATAGCATCAAACACTTTCTTCTTTGGGGAGGCGGGCCATATGGATGAACTGGTGTATCTGTTTGAGCTGGACTCCGTGCGCAACTCACCCCAGGAGATCCTTCGAGCGCAGTGGGCTATGTTTCGGGAGGTGGCGCTGAAAGGAAACCGGGTGGTGCTCTCCTTCAATCAGCTCACGGACTCAGAGGGCTTTTTGTGCGGCGTGCGGGCCCCCAAACTTTATCCCCATCTGGCGGCTTTGTTTGAGATGGGTGTGCTGAAGTACTCTCGTTTTGCTCCGGGGAGTTATGGAAAGCCGGTGGATGACGCTGCCCTGCGCAGAGAACTGTCCTCCTGCCGCAGCGAACATGCCCCATTGTTTCAAGCCGGTGTACTGAAAGCCTATGATCCGCTGCCCAGTCGTGCCCCGCAGCGCATTTTGCGCACGGCCTCCCACTACATTCAAAACGGGGTAGACCAATGCCTCAGTGATACCAAGGGACGGTTCCTTTTTTCCGCTCTCCCGTTCCGCTCAGATAACAAAAGGATGCTTTCTGCCATTCATTATGCACTGGAGTACAGTGATCCATCGATTCTGGATGAGGTACACCATGCAGCTGCCAACCACAATACCGATGGAGTGGGGGAGAAGGGTGAGGCCTTGAAGCGGGAGAGGCTGGATTTTGCCAAAACCTATGTGGAACTCATCCTTCGCCTGAGCCGGGAGCCGCTGGCAGCCAATCCGCCGCAGCTGGAACCCCATCCGCCTATGACGGAATTCTTGTCTCGTGTGCTGGCACGGTGTGAAGCGGCACAGCCGCCCCAGGCTTTTTCTCTCTGGCCTCAGCTGTGCCGAGGTGCACAAGTAGTTGGGCAGCTTTGGCCCATAGTACAGGAGCGGGGAGCACTGAACCAGCGCAGCGATTGGTACGCTGTTCTTCGTATAGCCCAGGCCAAAGGGTGGGATGTTTCCTCGCTGTGCATGGCCGAGGCCATTGTGGATCTGTGCTATAATTATACCATTGCTGAGAGTATTCAGGGACTGACCCGAAGCTTCCGGGACGAAGAGCTGTTTTGGCAGGATTTCCTTCAGCGTCTGCCGCCCTACTGGAAGGATGGCCAGCAGGGCATCCATAAGTTTCTTAAACCGGACAGTACCGCTCCGGCGCCTGCACCGCCCGCAGGCCGCCTGCCGCGTTGGGATACAGCGTCCCGGTTGGTCCGGCATGCCCCAGGTTGGCATCAGAAGGAAGCGGACGCTCCCGCAAAAGGCAGAAAAAGAGGCTGGGGGCGATATATCGCCCTCAGCCTGTGTCGCCAGATCATCATTGCGCTGTTTTATGGCCTGCTGTTCCTTTTGGTCTCCCGGCTTTTGGAGCTGCCTGAGGATCTGTTTTTGGATCTGGGGGCGCAGGGCCATGTGAATCCCCACGCCCTGACCGCACTTAGTATCGTGATTTTTGGTGTGGTGGGCTCCTTTATCTCCTGGAAGTTCAATTTGCTGGACATTCTGGAGATTTTTCGTCAGTTTGGTCTGTCCCTGTGGGACGGAGCAGTCTTGCTGCGGGCATGGCTGCGCAAGCCTGATTAAGAATGTTTCTTTCGGCACAGATACTGTAAATAGGCACCCAGAGTAATTCCGTCAGTAATGGTGCCGTCGGCCACCTGCTGAGCCATCTCCTCCGGTGTGACCCAGCGCAAACCGTGGATGCCCTCTCCGTTGTCGGCGGGGATGTCTACTTCCCCTACCTGGGCACAAAATACCTGTACCTTGCCTGCACTGATGCCGGTATCGGTCTGAATTTCCCCCAAAAACTCCAAATCCTCTGGGGCAATGCGGACACCCAGCTCTTCCCAAAGCTCCTTGGCTCCGTTTTCCGCCGGAGTCAGATCCTCCCCAAAGCCTCGGGGAAATTCTCCGCCGCTCTCCATACGGGGGGGATGACGGAAAATGGACAGAAGACCAAAACGGCCATTCCGGCAGGGAATCACGACCACACCATTACTCTTGTGGGGATAGACCACCCGGGCGTAGGTATATAGCTCCCCATTTTCCCGTATGCACAGATCAGCCAGGACAAAATAGTAGGGAGAGTTGTCGTAGACGACCCCTACCGGCTTGCCAGTAGAGGCAGAATAGTTTCGCAGTGTCTCCTCGTCCATGCAAAGAGAAATCTGGTCAGAGGGGGCGAAGAGCTCAGGCCGCCGGGCGGCCAGCTGAAAATACTGGGTGATCGAGTCCATACCGGTCTCCTTTCGCCGAAATATACGGGAGAAATAAATCTGGATTTTCTATGCCAACATCATAATATATACAGAAAAAAGCTGCAAGCCTTGTTTCATTTGGCTTGCAGCTTTTTGTGTTTCTCTCTCACACGAGCACCAGTGTAACAAAGCAATGTAAATCTGTCCTGCATAGCGGTGTAAAATGTAAATGAAGTTTCATTGCTGTTCTGCATGAACATAAAAAGCGGGAGCGCTCCCGTAGGAGCGCCCCCTTTAGAAAGGAAGAGGAACTATTTAATTCCAGAAATCCACCTTTTCCTTCAGGCCGATGGAAGAGGCCTTGAACTCCGGATTCTTGCCGGACTTCTTTTGCTGAATGTAGTCGTCGAGGCAGCGCAGGGCGGGCTTGAGGAGCAGGACGATTACAGGCACATTGATGAGAGCCATCAGCCCCATGAGCACGTCGGCAGTATCCCAAACCACGGTGAGCTGCATGGTGGCGCCCAGGCACACCACCACGGTGGCGATGGCCCGCTGGACGTACACGGCGGTGCGGGAGGGAGCCTGGTTGAAGAGGTAGGACAGGCCGGTCTCTGCATAGTAGAAGTTGCCCAGCAGGGTGGTGAAGGCGAAGAGGAACAGGGCCACGGTGATGAAAATTACGCCGAACTGACCCAGAGTTCCGGCCATGGCCTGCTGCACGAAGGGCATGCCGGCGGCCTCCGCGGTGGGATCCACGCCGGAGCACAGCAGCAGCATAGCGGTAGCGGTGCAGACCACGATGGTGTCGATGAATACGGACAGAACCTGGACCAGTCCCTGCTTGGCGGGGTGGGACACGCCGGCGGAACCGGCGGCGCAGGCGGCGGCGCCGATGCCGGCCTCGTTTGAGAACAGGCCACGCTTGATGCCCTGCATCAGAGCGGAACCCACAAAGCCGCCGAAGATGGCCTGGAAGTTAAAGGCGTTGTGGAAGATGCTGGCAAACACGGCGGGGATGAGGGAGATGTGGGTAAAGACCACAAAGAGGGTGACGGCCAGGTACAGCACGCCCATCACAGGCACCAGCACGGCGGTGATGTTGGCGATCTGCTTGCCGCCGCCGCTGATGCACACCAGGAACACCACGGCCAGCACGATGCCCACGATCCAGGGGGTGAGGGTGGGATCATAGAAGCTGTAAGCCTTCAGGGAGTCGGCAATGTTGAAGGAGGCCACCAGGTTAAAGCCCACCATGTAGGTGAGGATCATCACCACGGCGAAGAGAACGCCCAGCCAGCGCTGCTTGAGAGCCTGCTCGATGTAGTAGGCGGGGCCGCCGTAGCAGCTGCCGTCCTTGGCACGCTTCTTATAAATCTGAGCCAAAGTACCTTCCACAAAGGCGGTGGCGCTGCCCAGCAGGGCGGTGACCCACATCCAGAACACCGCGCCGGTGCCGCCCAGGCAGATGGCGGTGGAGATGCCGGCGATGTTGCCGGTACCCACGCGGGAGGCGGTGGAGACCATCAGGGTCTTGAAGGCGGAGATGCTGTTCTGGTCCTCGCTGGGCTGCATGACGATGCGGATAGATTCGGGCAGGAACCGGAACTGGACGAACTTGGTGCGTACGGTAAAGTAGATGCCGCCAGCCACCAGCAGGACAATGAGAATGTAGGTATAGAGATAGTTGCTGATGCTGCCGATGAAACCGCTGTATGCGGCTGCGATGGTCTCTAACATGTCGAGGTACCTCCTGTTTGTTTAGTCTGTTTGGCTGTCCGTGTCAAAGATGTGCAGATGCAGCTGCTGGGACAGATGGCGCAGCACACGCTCTCCGGCCACGCTGTTGCCCTTGCCGTCCAGGGCAGGACCGAAGATGCCGATGCCCATTCGCCGGTCCACCACCGACAGGATGCCGCCGCCAACACCGCTCTTGGAGGGGATGCCCACCTGGACGGCAAAGGTGCCCGAGCCGTCGTACATTCCGCAGGTAAGCATGATGGTCTTGACCACCCGGACGGTGTCGGGGGAGAGCAGGCGCTCTCCGGTAGCAGGGCAGATGCCGCCGCCGGCCAGCAGCAGGCCAAGTCCTGCCAGACTCTCCGCCGTCACGCTCAAAGAGCACATGCGCACATAAAAGTCCAGTGTGCGCTCCACATCGCTGCGGATCACGCCTTTGTTCTCCAGCAGGTAGGCGATGGCACGGTTGCGGGAGATATTGGACATCTCCGAGTAGTAGACCTTCTCGTCCAGAACGATCTCCGGGTCCATACACAGCTTTCGGGTAAAGGCCAGCATTTTGTCAAAGGAGATCTTGGGCTCCAGGTAGCTGTCCACAGCGATGGCTCCGGCGTTGATCATGGGATTGCTGGGGGAGCTGCCTGCCGCCTCCAGCTTGCCCATGGCGTTGAAGGCGTCCCCGGAGGGCTCCATGCCCACTTGAGCAAATACGGTCTCAAAGCCGCACAGCTCCAGGGCGGCGGCCAGGCTGATGACCTTGGAGATACTCTGGATGCTGAAGCGTACCTTGGTGTCGCCTGCGGAGAACCGCCCGCCGTCCGCGGTAAAGACGCAGGCGCCCAGCTGGTGCTTGTCCACCTTGCTCAGCTCCGGAATGTACGATGCAGTCTGTCCCAGTTCCGCCGCAGGCCTGGCCGCGGCCACTGCCTGGGCAAGTACGGTCTGGATCATGGTGTTTTCCTCCTTGATGTTGACGCGTTGGCTTTCTGGGCTCAAGCATAGCAGGGACAGGCGCGTTTGTATAATACGAAACTGTTTTGGCGGATATAAATAAAACGGATAGCGGAGACCGCTATCCGTTTGGTTAATTTAGTCTGGCTTTTACATTTTTAATAAATTCCTGGGTGATGTCCGACAGCGGTTCCCCCTCCATTTTCACATAGCCGAACTCAAACATGAAGTCACAGCCGCTGATGGGGACCGACATGGCCTTGTAGCCGGCATCCTGCATCTCGAAGTCGTGGATGCCGATGCTGTAAAAGTCGCTCACAGAAATCAGGCGCATGAGAGACTGCCGGTTGGACAGGTAGATCACCTTGGAATTGTTGCTCTCCATGCCCTGGAGCTGCGTTTCAAACAGGTTGTGGGCCAGGTCGTCATACTGGCCAAGATATCGGATCATGCCGTAGGGAGCCAGGGCCTGCAGGGTAATGGGCTTGTGCTGGCGCACCAGGGGGTGGTTTTTGGAGATGACGATGTGGGGCTCAACATAGGCCAGACTGCGGTAGACCATCAGCTGGGAGGAGAGCAGCTTTTCCATCTCCCGGCGGCGCTTGCTGTCAAAGTGAAATACCCCCACTGTGGCCCGGCCGGAGAGTACGTCGTCGATGACCTCCTCGGCGTTGCCCTCGTAGAGCCGGTGGGAGAAGGAGGGCTGGTCCTGGTGGTTGAGGACCACTTCGATAAAGCTCTCCATTACATGAGAAAACTTGGTCATAGACACGGAAAGATGGTTAAATTCCGCGGTTTTTATGCTGGGTCGCCGCAGACAGTTCATCTCCTCCAGCACCCGGGCGGCATGCTTTAAAAATTCCTCCCCCTCGGGCGTGAGGGTGACCCCCTGGTTGCTGCGGTTGAGCAGAAGGTAGCCCATCTCGTTTTCCAGGTCGTGGATGATCTTGCCCAGATGGGGCTGGGAAATAAACAGCGCCTGGGCCGCTTTGTTGATGGAGCCCAGCTGGGCCACTTTAATAAAGCACTCCAGATGCTTTAAATTGATATTGTACGGCATCTCGGTCTGACCCCCTTTAAAAAAGGATGACTTAAGTTTTATCAGCGAAATTATATCACTTTCCAACAAAGAACTCCAGGTGCTCGCTATTGCTATTTGTGATAAGCGTCATTTCTGTGGGTTATTTCCCCCGGGAAAAGAATTGCGTTCTGCATCCAAAAACTGCATGGCGATATAGAGCATCGCGGCGTCTCTGGGGCGGCGCAGGTCGTAGCCGGTATACTGGGCCAGCTTGCCCATGCGGTAGCGGAAGGTGTTTTTGTGTACGTGGATGCTCTGGGCGGCCCGCTCCACATTGCCCTCACAGCGGAAATAGAGGACCAGACACTCCAGCAGCTCCTCCCGCTCGTCCTCCGGGACCGTTTCAAAAATGGCCCGGCACACATCCGCTTTCACCTTGGGCTCCAGATTCTGCAGCACAAAATCCAGGGAGATGCCGCTGTACTCCAGAATGGTGTGGTTTTTTGCCGCTGCCCGGGCGGCGATCTTGGCCTCGTTATAGCAGCGGCGGATATCCTCTGCGCCCCGGGACAGGGAGCTCAGCCCGCCGCTGAGGGTGACCTCATAAAAGCTTTCCGCTGCCTGCTGAAACTGTTTGAGTACCTCCAGGGCCTTCTGCTCGGGACCAAACACCAGCAGCAGACGGCGGTTGACCACGGCGCACAGGGTCTGCTCCCCCTGGACATAGCGCTGGGCCATCTGCAGAAGCCGCCCGCCGTGGAGCTCCGGAGGCTGGGCGGTGCCGTGGGGCTCATACTCCAGAATGGCGATGCGCTTGGGCTCCCGGATGTCGATGTCCAGCAGCGCGCCCCGCTCGGCAAAGGCGGACCAGTCCAGGTCCTGGGCGAAGAGCCACTCCTCCAAAAACAGGCTCCGGGCCTGCTCCACCAGCAGGCTCTGCTCCTGCTGGCGCATGGTGGTCAGCAGGATCTCGGTCATTTTCTTCACAATGGCACCGAAATCCCGCACCTCGTCGGGAGGACCGGTGATGCCGATGACCCCCTCGCAGTTCCCGTCCACATAGATGGGCAGGTTTACCCCCTGCTGAGCGCCCGGTCCTTCCTCTCCAGCGGCCACCTCCAGCACCGGAAGCTGCTGCTCCAGGATTTCCTTGGCAATGGTGTGTAGCTGACCGATCCGCTTGGGGTCGGTGCTGGCCAGAATGGTGCCCGTGCGGTCCATGATGTTCACATCCCGGCCGATGGTCTCCTTGATTTCCTCTACGATCCGCATCCCGTTCTCTTTGGTCAGGAACATGGTGCTCGCCTCCTGTGGTTTGTATTTCATATAAAAATTTTATCTTACTTTTGGCCCAAATACAAGAACGGGTTTGCTATATTGAGGATAACAAAACAGAACCTGAAGGAGGAATTCTGAATGAAAATCGTAGTTCTGGATGGATATACCGAGAACCCCGGCGATCTGAGCTGGGACGAGCTGGCCAAGCTGGGCGATGTGACCGTCTATGACCGCACCTCCTATGTGGAGGACCCCATCATTGCCGAGCGCATCGGCGACGCCGAGGTGGTCATCACCAACAAGACCCCCATCTCCAAGCAGACCATTGACAAGTGCCCCAACATGAAGCTCATCGCCTTCCTGGCTACCGGCTACAACGTGGCCGACTACAACTACGCCAAGGAAAAGGGCGTGCTGGTGTGCAACGTGCCCACTTACGGCACCGCCTGCGTGGGTCAGTACGCCATCGCTCTGCTGCTGGAGGTGTGCCACCACATCGGCCACCACGATAAGACCGTCCACGAGGGCAAGTGGGCCAATCACATCGACTGGTGCTACTGGGATTACCCCCTCATCGAGCTGGACGGTAAGACTGCCGGTATCATCGGCTTTGGCCGCATCGGCCAGACCACCGGCCGCATTGCCAAGGCTCTGGGCATGAAGGTGCTGGCCTATGACCTGTACCCCAACGACTCCGGCAAGGCCATTGCCGAGTACGTGGATCTGGACACCCTGCTGGCCCAGTCCGACGTGGTCTTCCTGCACTGCAACCTCACTGCCGACAACGAGAAGATGATCAACAAGGCCAACATCGCCAAGATGAAGGACGGTGCCATCCTCATAAACAACTCCCGCGGTCAGCTCATTGACGAGCAGGACGTCACCGACGCTCTGAAGTCCGGCAAGCTGGGCGCCGCCGGCCTGGACGTGGTGTACACCGAGCCCATCAAGGCGGACAATCCCCTGCTCACCGCCCCCAACTGCATCATCACGCCCCACATGTCCTGGGGTGCCAAGGAAGCCCGCCAGCGTATCATGGATATCACCGTGGACAACGTGAAGGCCTACATCAATGGCAGCCCCATCAACGTGGTGAATAAATAAGCCAGTTTGTTTTCCCTTCCTACGGTACGCCCCCTGAGTCGAATGGCTCAGGGGGTGTACTGCGTTTGCATCTGGATATGATAGCAGCCCCATTGCAGTGCCGTTCTGCAATGGGGCTGCCGTCATGTTTTACTGGAAAGACCAAAGTGTCACTGGAAGTTGCGGATCTGGATGCCCTCAGCTTCAAACTCCTTGCGGATGCGCTCCACAAAGGCCAGAGCCTTGGCGCCGTCGCCGTGGACGCACAGAGTGTCGCCCTGGATAGCGACTTCCTTGCCGGTGATGGCGGTTACCTTGTGCTCCTTGATCATCTTGATGCAGCGCTCCACCGCCAGGTCCTCATCGGTGATCATGGAGCCGGGCTGCTTGCGGGGGACCAGGGACAGGTCCTCCATGTAGGCGCGGTCAGCGAAGATCTCAGCCGCGGTCTTCAGGCCGATCTTCTGAGCCTCCTGGCCCAGAACAGCGCCGGCGCAGTAGAAGATGCGGATGGAGGGGTCGATCTCATATACCGCCTCACAGATGGCGCGGGAGACCTCCCGGTCATACTGGCACAGGTTGCCCAGCGCGCCGTGGGGAGCCACATGCTGCAGCTTCAGGCCATAGCTCTGGGTGAAGGCCATCAGAGCGCCGATCTGATACTTCATGTAGTTTTTGACCTCGTCGGTGGACAGGACCATCTTCCGGCGGCCAAAGCCCATCAGATCGGGATAGCCGGGGTGAGCGCCCACGGCCACGCCCCGCTCCTTGGCCATGCGGACCACCTTATCCATGACCATGGGGTCGCCGGCGTGGTAGCCGCAGGCTACGTTGGTGGAGGTGATGTGCTGGATGATGCCCTCGTCGTTTCCGATGCGGTAAGCGCCGAAGCTTTCGCCCATGTCGCTGTTCAAATCGATGGTATACATGAAACGCACCTCTTTCTGTTACTGGGAGACCACCTGGATGGAGGTCTCATAGACTTTTCCGTTGACGGTAATGCAGTAACGGCGCACAGGACCAGGCAGGGTAGTCGCGGGGGAAACGGGAGACTGGTGAGCCTGGACCGAAGGCTGGGCCTGGGGCGCCGGAGCATTCAGATTTTGATCCAAGGTGTTGAGCCGCTGCTGCATCTCCCGCCACAGCTGGTGGGCCTGGGGGACGGTGACCGACTGGAAGCGGATGACGTCGCCGGGGCGGCACTGGCCGATGACGGGCAGGTCGGCGGTGATGACGGTGGCGATCTTGGTGTAGCCGCCCACGGTCTGGCGCTCGGCCAGCATGATGATGGGCAGGCCCGAGGTGGGCACCTGGATGGCGCCGGTGACCATGCCGTCGGAGATGATGTTGCCGTCTACCTTATGCTCAATGACCGGGCCGTCCAGACGGCAGCCCATGCGGTCAAAGTCGTTGGTCACATGATAGGGCTGACCCAGGAAGGTTTCGATGCCTTTGGGGGTGAAGGCGTCGTCCTGGGGACCGAGAATGACCCGCAGGACCCGCTGGTTTCCGGCGGGCATGGGGTGGTCGGTATGGCGGGATTCCATACAGGGCAGTGCTGTCTTGGGGGCCAGGAAGGAGATCTCATCCCCCTTGGCCAGCTTGCGGCCCTCCAGGCCGCCTACCTTATTCTGCACACCGGTGGCCCGGCTGCCCATCACCTCGGGGACGTCCAGTCCGCCGGCAAAGGCCACGTAGGTCCGGCAGCCGGTGCGGGCGGCCCGCAGCTTCAGCACCGAACCCGCCTTTACCAGAACCGCCTGGTTCATGGGCAGGGGCTTCTCGTCCAGCAGGGGCATCATGTCCCCGCCGGTAACGGCGATGATGTTGTCCTGAGTAAAGCGCAGGGTGGGACCCAGCATGGTGGCCTCCAGAGCGCTGAGATCTCTGGAATTGCCCACCAGAATATTGGCGATCTGGAAGGACTCCAGATCCATAGGGCCGGAGGGGGAGACGCCGAACTGCTCATAGCCATACCGGCCTTTATCCTGAATGGTGGTCAGGACTCCGGGATTTTCTACTACGATGCCCATGTTCAGCCCTCCTTTTCATAGGTCTTGGGCTGGTAGCAGCCAAGCTCTACCTGCCGCTTGATATCCATGAATTCCGCCTTATCCACCGGGACATGGCGGATCCACTGGCCCGCCTTGAGCAGGAAGGGGTTCTTCTTGCGGTAGTCACAGGCCAGAATGGGAGTGGTGCCGATGATGTTCCAGCCGCAGGGCTGGTCGAAGGGGATGATGTCGCTCAGCCCCAGCTGCACCACGATGCTGCCGCCGGGAATGCGTACTCGGGGGGTCTCCCGCCGCTTGAAGGAGAAGGGGTTCTCAAAGCGGGCGGTGTAGGGGTGGCCGGGCGCAAAGCCCAGCATATACACATAATAATCGCTCTGACTGTGGATGCGGATGATCTCTTCCTCGGTCTTGCCCTCGATGCGGGCGATCTCCTCCAGATCCAGGGCATATTCGCCTTCGTAGAGGACAGGGATCTCGGTGACAATGGACTTGGGGAGGCTGGACAGATCCAGGTGCTTGACGCCCTGGTCAATGGCCTCCTTCAACTGGTCCAGATCTGCGGTGAGAGGGTCATAGTGGATGACCAGGGAACGGTAGGTGGGGATGAGTTCTCCGATCCCGGGGAGCCGCCGCTCCTCCAGAGCACGCTTCAGGGCCACCACCTTCCGGTTGACCTCCATGCTGATCTCATTTTCAAATTCTACCAACAGGGCCTGATCGCCCACGTCATGTAAGGTATACATAAAGGTTCCTCCACTTGTCCGGCCGGTCCATGGTTATGGACCGGCCGGATGGATTTATAGGTGCAGAATGACAGGGCGGCAAAGGATCAGCTGTTGTAGATCTCCTTGTCGAACTCCTTCTCGCTGGTGGAGACGATCACGGTGGTAGCTGCGTCGCCCACCACGTTCAGGGTGGTCAGGACCATCTCGCAGGGCTTGTTCATGGCAAGCACCAGAGAGTAGATGAGGGTACAAAGCTCGGTGTTGAAGCCGGCGCCGGTGAGAACCGCGTACAGCATAACGGAACCGGCGGCGGGGATGGCGGGGGTGCCCATGGAGGCGGCGATGGCCAGCAGGGTCATGGTCAGGTAGTTCATGGGGGTGACTTCCAGACCGGCGCAGGTGGCGATGAAGGCGGCGCCAATGATGTGCATGATGGCGGTGCCGTTCATGTTGATGGTCATGCCCACGGGCAGTACGAAGTCGGTGATCTCCTCAGAGCAGCCCAGCTCCTTCACGCAGGTCTCACGGTTGAGGGGCAGAGCGGGGGCAGAGGCGGCGGCGCCGAAAGCGATGATGGCCACTTTGACCATCTTCTTCATGAAGATGAAGGGGTTGCAGCGGGTGGCAGCACCGATGGCGATGGGATAGGCCACCAGCAGGTAGATGATCAGGACGACGATGGTGACGAGGATGTAAGAGAAGATGTTGCTGACCTGATCGATGCCGTAGATGGCGAAGGTGCGGGTGATCATACAGAACACGGAGAAGGGGCTGCACACGATGATCAGGAAGTCCAGGAACTTCTGTACGATCTGGCTGCACTCGTCGCAGAAGGTCTTGAAGACCGTGATCTTGTCGCCCATGGCGGCGATGCTCACGCCGATGATGACGGAGCAGGTGATGACCGCCAGCATCTTGTTGTTGTTGCCCAGGGCGGAGATCATATTATCGGGCACCGCGTTGACGATGGTGACCAGGATGTTGCTGGTCTCGGCCTCGGTGACGTCGGCGGCCAGATTTTCCACCACGAACTCACGGTACAGGCCCATATTGATGACCAGCTCAGAGATCACAGCGGCGAAGAAGCAGGCCACCAGGTAGAACAGAACGAAGGTGATAATGGTCTTGCCGGCGATGCGGCCCAGCTTTCTCATGTCGTTCATGCCGCACACGGACATGATGATGGAGAAAAAGACCATGGGCACGATGGCCAGCTTCAGTGCGTTGGTAAATACGGTTTGAACAATGTAGAACAGGCCGATGGCGTTGCGCCCCTCGCTGACCGTGATGTCCTGGAAAAAGATCTTATTCAGGATATCCCACATGGCCGGGGACATGGAGGGTTTTAATAAGGAGATGACAATACCCAATATAACACCCAGAATGAGGGCTGTCACCATGCGCTTGACAAAGCTTTTCCGTTTCTTCTCAACCATGATTTCAACTCCCGTATACAACAATTATCTCGTATCCCGCTCTTTATGGGATGCGCAAGGTTTGGTTCGGCGGCTGCCTCTTGGGTCACCGGTGTCGACAGGAGAAATCCTATCTTAATTGCCCAAAAAACAACGGCCTCACCGTCTGAATTAAGGATAACATCTCCAAAGTTTTTCGACAAATAAATATTCCAAACGTCTTTTATTTATTTTCTTAATATTTAAACGGCGATATCCAGCGCAAAAGCCCGCAGAGTGTGCTCTGACGGGCTTTTATTGTATTTCTAAATAATTCTTATCACACATATTCATTTTACAAATATAATTTCTGTGCGCTATAATGAGCCCACAAGCAAGAGAACAAGAAAAACTGATGGATCATACAAAAATCAACCTGGATATACAGGAAAGGAGAATCGGTATGTTTGAAACTGCTAAGCGTATGGAGATGCTCCCGTTTTCCGGCATCCGTGTCATGATGGAGAAGGCCAACCAGATGCAGAAGAAGGGTGAGGACGTCATTCATATGGAGATCGGCCGCCCCGACTTCGATACCCCCCAGGTCATTAAGGATGCCGCCTATGACAGCATCCGCCGGGGCAACGTGTTCTACACCTCTAACTATGGTACCCCTGAGCTGCGCAAGGCCATTGCCGAAAAGCTCAAGCGGGACAACAACGTGGACTACACCGCCGACGAGATCCTGGTGACCATCGGCGTGGGCGAGGGCACCTACGCCGCGGTAGCCGCCTTCCTCAACCCCGGCGACGAGGTTTTGGTTCCCGATCCCGTGTGGCTCAACTACATCCACGTGCCCAACTTCTTCGGCGCTGTTCCTGTCAGCTACAAGCTGCGGGAGGAGAACGACTTCCAGATCAATCTCAAGGAGCTGGAGAGCCTCATCACCGACAAGACCCGCATGCTGGTCATCAACACCCCCGGCAACCCCACCGGTGTGGTGCAGTCCTATGAGACCCTGAAGGGCCTGGCCGATATCGCGATCCGCCACGACCTGATCGTGGTCTCCGATGAGATCTATGAGAAGCTGGTCTACGGCGGCGAGAAGCACATCAGTATCGCCTCTCTGCCCGGCATGAAGGAGCGCACCATCACCCTCAACGGCTTCTCCAAGTGCTACTCCATGACCGGCTGGCGTCTGGGCTATGCCGCCGCTCCCGTGGACTTCATCAAGGCCATGGTCCGCGTCCACCAGTACATCAACACCTGCGCCGCTTCCTTTGTCCAGGAGGCCGGTATCACCGCCCTGGAGAAGGCTGAGCCCGATGTGCAGGAGATGGTCAAGGAGTATGCCCGCCGCAGAGACTACATGGTCTCCGCCATCAACAGCATGGACGGCGTGAGCTGCAAGACCCCCGGCGGCGCCTTCTATGTCTTCATGAACATCAAGTCCTTCGGCATGTCCTCTGCCGACATGGCCAACTACCTGCTGGAGGAGGCCAAGATCGCCACCGTGCCCGGCTCTGCCTTCGGTTCTCAGGGCGAGGGCTACGTCCGTTTCTCCTACGCCTGCAGCTATGAGCGCATCGTGGAGGGCATGGAGCGCATGCGCAAGGCTCTGGCCAAGCTGCCCAAGAAGGCTTAAAAACGCTGCCAGGTCTGGCCGATGTGCAGATCGAATTTCAGATTCTGCAGATATTGGGCCAGGTTGCGTTCAAAATAGTCCAGCGCTTTTTCCGTGGTGATCAGAGGATTGCGGTGCTTGATCTTGTAGCAGCAGCGGTTGGGGGGAGGATTCTCCAGCCGGCTGACATATAGAGCGTGGCTGCCGTAGAGCTCATGGATCACCGATTCCGGGGCGATCATCCAGTACTGTTCTCTGGGGTTCCACATTTTGGAGATCACCGTAATGGTGTCGGCGGACAGACAGGGGCGGGAATAACTGGTCAGCCACTGGTCGTGCCAGATCTGATAGGGATCGTCCCACTTTAAAAACAACTCTTTGGCGGGGTCAAGCTCCTCGGTGTGGACCAGGGGCTTCTCCACCGCCGGGTTGGAGGACTGGACCAGGTACATCTGCTCCTCAAAGACACACTCACAGAGAATGTTTTTGTAGTAGAGCTGGTAGTACACAAAGGCCAGGTCGATATCGTGGGCATCCAGAATGCTGTACAGCTCCGAGGACTGATGGGTGCGGATGTTGAGATCCAGCACCGTCCCACTGTGGATGAGCTGCCGGTAAAAGGGCGCCAGTAGGGCCACGTTCACACTGTCGGTGCAGCCGATGGCGAGCAGTGTCCGCTCCCGCCGCCCCTGAAGCAGGCGGGTCTCCTTCCACAGAGACATCATCCGCTCCGCAATGGGAATAAAGTCGGCCCCCTCTGGGGTGAGCTCGATCTGTTTAAATCCCTTGCTGCGGAGAATCAGCGAGCAGTTCAGTTCCTTTTCCAGCAGCTTAAGCCGGTGGCTTACCGTAGGCTGGGAGAGAAAGAGAGCATCCGCTGTTTTGGAAATGCTCTTGGTACTGACAATGGAGAGAAACATCTCGATATCGGCCAGATCCATACAAACGCCTCCTTGGCACCCGGAAATGAGAGCGTAAAAAGTTACTGACAGTTTACCACACAATCCGCGGTTATTTCAATCGCTTTAAATCATTGTATTGAAAGAAGGATCTTATCATGGCAGTTGGATGCAGAATTAAAAAGAATATCGTTCGTCCCGATCGCAGCCTGGTGGAGGCTTTCCGCGGCATTCCCGTGGCCAACATCGACGACTGCATGAACCGTCTCTCCGCCGTTCAGGCTGAGCTTTGCCCCATGAACTCCTCTCCCCTGCTGGGCACCGCCTTTACTGTAAAGTGCCCCGCCGGTGATAACCTCATGTTCCACAAGGCCCTGGATCTGGCCCAGCCCGGCGACGTGCTGGTCATCGCTGCCGGCGGCAGCATGAGCCGCGCCCTGTGCGGTGAGATCATGGCCACCTATGCCCGCAGCCGCGGCATCGCCGGTTTCATCATCGACGGCTGTGTCCGTGACCGGGACGAGCTGGCTCAGTTCACCGACTTCCCTGTCTATGCCAAGGGCGTTATCCCCAACGGCCCCTATAAGAACGGCCCCGGCGAAATCAACTTCCCCGTCAGCGTGGGCGGCCAGGTCATCTGCCCGGGCGACATCCTGGTGGGCGACGGCGACAGCATCCTGGTGATCAAGCCTGAGGACGCGGAAGAGCTGGCCAAGGCCGCCAAGGCGGTCAAGGTCAAGGAGGAGGGCCAGCTGGAGGGCATCAAGACCGGCAAGGGCTTCCCCCGTCCCTTCGTGGACCAGATCCTGGAGCAGATCGGCGTAGAGTACGTGGACTGATTCCCCTCTCATCAACCATATACCCCCGGCGGCGAAGGACCGGCTTTATGCCGGCCCTTCGCCGCGTTTTTCAAGAATATATATAACAGCACCCCTGTGGGATGACCACAGGGGTGCTGTTGTTAACGGTTTTTTGAAAAAATCAGTAGTTCTCGCAGTGAATCTCGAAGAAGCTCTGGCTGTACCGGCAGGTGGGGCACACCTCGGGGGCAGCGGTGCCCACCACGATGTGGCCGCAGTTGCGGCACTCCCAAACCTTGACCTCGCTCTTCTCAAAGACCTGGGCGGTCTCCACATTGCGCAGCAGGGCGCGGTAGCGCTCCTCGTGGCGCTTCTCAATGGCAGCGACCAGGCGGAATTTGGCGGCCAGCTCGGGGAAACCCTCCTCCTCGGCGGTCTTGGCAAAGCCGTCATACATGTCCGTCCACTCGTAATTTTCACCCTCGGCGGCGTGGAGCAGATTGTGGGCGGTGTCTCCCAGGCCGCCCAGCTCCTCAAACCACAGCTTGGCGTGGGCCATCTCGTTTTCCGCGGTCTGCCGGAAAAGGGCCGCGATCTGCTCATATCCCTCCTGCTGGGCTACCGTGGAGAAATAGGTGTACTTGTTGCGGGCCTGAGACTCTCCGGCAAAGGCGGCCTCCAGGTTTTTCTCAGTCTGAGTGCCGGCATACTTGCTGCCGCCCTTGGCAGGGGCCTGCTCCAGCTTTTCAAAGGAGGAGGCGGGCTGCTTGCACAGGGGGCAGGTAAAGTCCTCGGGCAGGGTCTCGCCCTCATAGATATAGCCGCAAATCTTACATTTCCACTTATTCATAGGTTTTTCGTCCTTTCTTTTTCTGATATCGCTGCGGTCGTAGTAGGTCGTATGCAGCATCTGTTCCGCCAGCTCGCTGAGGGGGTGACCGTAGAAGGCCTCATAGACAGCCTTGATTTCCGGGTTTTCATGGCTGCTGCGCAGCGTCATGGAGCCGTCCCGCTGATACAGGGCCGAAATGCGGCTCTTGCGGGTCTCGTCGGCATTTTTCATCAGATCCTTGGGCTGTCCGCCGCCGCCGATGCAGCCTCCCGGACAGGCCATGACCTCCACAAAGTGGTACTGCTTTCCGCTCTCCTTCATGTGCTCCAGGAAGCGGCGGGCGTTGGCGGTGCCGTACACCACAGCCACCTGAAGGGTCAGATCACCGATGGTCACCTGAGCCTCACGAACGCCATCGTACCCGCGCACCGGGTCCAGCTGCAGCAGGGACTCCGGGGCGCTCTGGCCGGTGAGGTATGCGTAGGCGGTGCGCAGGGCAGCCTCCATCACGCCGCCGGTGTTGCCAAAGATCACGCCGGCTCCCGAGGCCTTGCCCATCAGGGAGTCGTAGGCGGAGTCCTCCAGAGCGGTCCAGTCGATGCCGGCGGCCTTGGCCCACCGGGCCAGCTCCCGGGTGGTGATGACCTGGTCGGTGTCCCGCATTTCCTGGATGCCGTGGTAGTCGCCGGCGGCGTGCATCTCCTCCCGCCGGACCTCGAATTTCTTGGCCGTACACGGAGTCAGAGTGACGTGGACGATCTGCCGGGGATCCAGTCCCATCTGTTTGGCAAAGTAGGTCTTAACCGTGGGACCCTGCATGCCGATGGGGCTTTTGGCAGTGGAGAGATGGGGCAGCAGTTCCGGGGCATAGATCTCAGTAAAGTGTACCCAGCCGGGACAGCAGCTGGTGAACTGGGGAAGGGGGCGATCCTTTTCCGTGATTCGGCGGATCAGCTCGCTGGCCTCCTCTACGATGGTCAGATCGGCGGCGAAGTTGGTGTCCAGCACATAGTCCACACCTAGAGCGCGGAGCAGGGCTACCATCTTGCCCTCCACAAAGGCGCCGGGTTCCATGCCGAATTCCTCGCCCAGAGCGGCGCGAACCGCCGGAGAGGTGCTGACCACCACCACCTTGTTGGGGTCGGCAATGGCCTGCTGTACCTGGGGACATTCGTCCCGCTCGGTGATGCTGTCCACCGGGCAGACATTGGCGCACTGTCCGCAGTAGATACAGACCGCCTTCCCGCCGGTTTCCTCCAGCGAGTAGGTGCCCAGCACGCCCATCAGGTTGGTGCAGGCCTCCTTGCACATGCCGCAGCGGATACACTTTTCTTCCCAGCGCACGATGCTGGGGTTGTCCTCCTCAATGGGGACGCGGACGGATAAGGGTAGATGTTTCAGTTTCCTCACATTCCTTTCTGTTACGATAGGTCCCTGCATGGTTCCAACACGTCATGGGGGCATACCGCGGCTGAAATGCTGCACCCACGACGGATGGAGAACTTCTCTTTGATGTATTCAACAAGGAAATGCTTGTTTTTATAATTATTCTAATTCTATTATAAGAATAAACGATAAGAAGTCAAGACAAAATCAGACCAACCTAAAAAGGCATAGAGAAATTTGCTTCAAGGCTGCAGATTTATCTCAAACGTCTATGGGAAAAAATTATGTAAGCAGCCTTGGAAAACATTGTTCACCGGGGAAGGATGGTCGTTTGGATTCCTTTGTAAAACAGAGAGATAATTGGGCGTCGGGTACAGGCTTTGTATGGCCTGCAGAAAGCGCATAAGATGCTGTTTTAGATAGATGCCTCAGTATATCTAATTGATTCTGCGCGTGTCAATGAAATAGGCTTATCTTATGAAAACTTAAGGTAGAAGTGTCATAAAAGGATGGGATCAGAAAATTTGAAAGTGCTTGCGTATGCGCAGGTGTTTGTTGAGAAAAAATTAGGATAATATTTATACTAATAGACCCTCAAATAGCAAAATACGCGGCAATCAATTTCAATGATTGCCGCGTATTTTGTTGATAAGATGGTAGAAAATGAACGCTTACCGAATGCGAGCCAGCTTCATAAGATAATGGCGGTCGTATGTGGTCAAGGGCATCAAGAATAGGTCACCCTTAGAGTTCCCGCACATGCCATGGGCGCGGATTGGAGAATTATAAAATCCAATCTGTGCCTCTACTTCCAGATCCATATTGACAATGGTCACGCCGCCGCCTCGCTCGGCAATATAGACATAATCGTTGTCTGCCCAGATTTCAGTGGGCTGGTACAGGTTATCCTCCAAATAGGCAAGGAGCTCGCCATTTTCGTTGAACACATGGACTCGGTTCCCTTCACGATCGCCGACCCATAGACGGCCCAGGCGGTCGCACCAAATGCAGTGAGGGATAATAAATTTTCCGGGTTCGTCTCCATGGCCACCCCAGGTCTTTAGAAGAGTACCATCGGGAGAGAAACGATGAATGGAAGCATTTCCGTAGCCGTCGCTGACAAAAATATCACCCTGAGGCCCAACCACCACACCAGTGGGACGGTTAAAGGGTGGTGCGGCGCGCTTAATGCTTTGTAGTCCAAGGCTAAAGGCCCAGTTGTTATCAAACACGACGTCAGTGGGGATCAGCTTGCCTTGGCGCTGCAGCTTGCGCCAGATATTCGGATCATAGCCGCTGTCACTGGGGACGCCCAGGTTGCCCAGGTCTCGCAGCAGCTCTCCGTCCGTTGTCAGCTCCCGAACCACATGCAATGCTGTATCAGGACATAGGAGGGTGTTTTGGGGAGTTACGCAGATTCCATGAGTTTCTTGGAACAATCCTTTGCCAAAATCTTTTACGTAATTTCCCTGGGCATCCAGCATAACAATGGGATGTTGTAAATTGCGGGAGGTCAAAAATAGATTGTCTTCTTTGTCGCAACAGCCGCTGGGGTACATAGTAAATTCATAGCCTTCAGGAAAACGGCCATAATCGGGGATCAATTCATAGGTAAACGAGCCGGAAGTAAATACTGTTTTCGTAGATGCATCACGGTTTGCGATTCCGCGCATTTGTTTCATCAAATTGCCCTCCTTTTATACTAAACACGGCTGCAGTACAGGAGATTCCATATCCAGAGCGCTCCTTAAGAAGCGGTTGTTGGACCGCAAAATTTCTTTCCAATTTTCCTGCCCGGTATACCAAAACTCACCTACGAACATACATGCCCCTAAGCGATGTGTCAAGGGAGCGAGCGTATCGAAGTCTACGTGGCCTGTCCCGAAAGGAACTTCCCGGAACACACCTGGGGTCGTTTCCTTTAGATGAACAGCAATAATGTGACCTGCGCCAAATTGCAGATCCTGGCATACATCGCTTTCGTACTGAACGGCGGCGTTGGTCAGATTTCCAATGTCCGGGTAGACCTGCAAATAAGGAGAATGAATTTGATTGACCCAATACATGGCCTTGGTTACGGTGTTCATAAATGGGGTTTCCATGGTCTCAAAACCCAAGACCACCCCTTCGCGAGCAGCCATCTGAACACAGATATCTAAATTTTTAGCAAAATTTTCACGGGTCTGCGGACTGGAAGGCTCGTAATAGACATCATAACCCGCAAGTTGAATCAGTCGGATACCAAGACGGGAGGCAAGCTGAATGGCTTTTTCCATGATTTGAAGGCTTTGCTTTTGTACCTCGGGGTCAGGGTGGCCAAGAGGGTATTTCCGATGACCACTCAAGCAGATGGAGCCAATAGGGATTCCCTGTTCAATTTGAGCGTTGCAGAGAGCTTCAATTTCTTCCTGTCCCCAGTCCAAACGGGACAGCTTTTCGTCTGACTCGTCAATGGATAGCTCCAAGTAATCGAAGCCTGCTTTTTTTGCCTCTGCTAATTTTTCTGGCAGAGATAACGTATTTGGCATGCTCTTTTCATACAGTCCAAGACGGTAAGCCTTCATGATGTACGCTCCTCCTTTCGCACTGTAAATAGGGTCTACTGAATGGCTGGAACATTTGGAAATCTCGGAAAAATGACCAGCTCGCCGAGGTCAAAATCGTAGTCCAGAGCCCAACCGCAGTCAGGCGCAAAAAGGAGACGTAGTTTGCGCTCCATATTTGCGGCAAAGAAGCCCATCGCAATTGAGGTCATGGAAGTGTCGGGCAAACGAGTCATGACCCGGTCCAAGCTATATCGGCGCTTGACGACACCAAATGTTCCCTCAATCACGACGCGGTCGCAGCCATCCTGGTAGATCTGTTTGCTTTCTGCCTGCTTCTCCTCTGCCGACTTCCGTCCCAGCCTGGGACCTGAAAGACGGATCCCCAGCGAGG